>TARA_R110001583_G_scaffold9203_6_pt1 | contig 50547 bp, 47 predicted proteins | sample TARA_R110001583 | Tara Oceans TARA_R110001583 (sample SAMEA4398432) | marine metagenome | biome: Polar Biome; feature: [MES] marine water layer (ENVO:01000295) within the mesopelagic zone...; material: water (ENVO:00002006), including particulate matter (ENVO:01000060) such as...... | reverse complement strand
TAAAATTGCCGCTCCAATTGTAATGGGTATGATTGGTAAACAAACAGCGCAAAGTAATGTAAGTGATGGATCTGGCATGAATGCTTTATTAGGTAGTATGTTAGGTGGGCAACCACAAGAAAACCAAAGTTTGATTACTACACTCTTAGACGCTGATGGCGATGGTAGTATTTTAGACGACGTTGCTGGCATGGTAATGGGAAGTAACAAAAAGTCAGGTGGCTTAGGTGGCCTATTAGGAGGTCTTTTCGGTAAATAAACGATTTTTATAATTTAACATAAGCCGCTTGCTAACGCAAGCGGCTTTTTTGTATCTTATATTTCATGAAAAAGTGTACTAATTACGAAGCAATATTTAGTTTGATTATCGCCTGTTTTTTTGCACTCACCCTAGTTAATTGTGGTGCAACAAAAGAACCGCTATCTATTTCCAGTGATGAAAAAATAGCATTTGAACAAATAGAAGGTGATACCATAACTATTTCTAGTGATAAAACTGAATATGAAATTATAATCATTGAACCCGGTTTTAATACTTGGTTAAATTCAATAGCCAAACCAGAAGGCTATTACTCACAGAGTTTTCTTGAAAATCGAAATTATTTAATGGTCTTGGAATGGAATCGAAGAGTATTACAACCGATGCGTTATAGCTCAAATTTATATGAACTTCAGATTGACTATACCCAAAATATTGATTATGGGTATGAAGTAAATTATAAACTCTACAATTACTTTATCTATTTTCAAAGAAAACACAATCAACGGCTAGGTCCTTTTATCCCACGCATATAAAAAGTATATTTACGGGCTTTAAAAATTTTTATGCAAAAGTTAAAAGAACGCTGGGGTATTTCTGGCAATTTTCAATTAATAATCATTTTTTTCGTATTTGCTATAACAGGCTCATCTTCAGTATTTGTAGCGAAACCATTTCTAAATCTCATAGGTTTACAACAATCTAATTTTCCAGATGCTTGGTGGGGCACAACAATCTACTGGGTTTTAAGAATAATGCTAATTTTTCCTTTTTATCAAATCCTACTAGTGATATATGGTTGGCTATTAGGTCAATCAAAATTCTTTTGGGCTTTTGAAAAAAAGATGCTGAAACGAATAGGCTTAGGTTTTTTATTTAATTAATTTAATACTTCTTTAACAGGTCATAGCTACCTCCATTAGTTAATTTTGTAGATATGAGTTTTGTGAAAGACAAAATAGTATTTCCAATAGTTGCCATAATTTTAATGGCGAGTTTATTGGGACCTTATTTTGTAAAAATTTCACATGCGTTAAACGAGCACGAAGAATTTCACTGTATATCTAAAGAATTACATGTACATGCAGTTGAGTTCGATTGTGATTTTGAGCTTTATCAATTATCATCGTTTTATTATCCAGAATTCGATTATCCTCAATTTATTGAGGTAGCCACTATTACCGAGGCTATTATTAACAATTACTACTTTCTAAGTAAATATCAACAACTTCATTTTGTTTTAAGAGGCCCACCTTCTTGTTAATTATTTATTTCTAACAAGTTAAAGTCTAAAAATCTTAATACAATTTTATATGAAAAATATTTATATAACAATGCTATTGGCATTGTTAGTACAATTTGCATTTGCACAAAGCACATTATCAGGAACCATCAATAGTCAGGAAGACAAAGCACCTTTAGAACAGGTTTCTATATATTTTCCGCAATTAGAAAAAGGTACAATTACCAATGCTGACGGGTTCTATAAGATTAATAATTTACCTACAGGAAAGTTTAAGATAGTAATATCCTATATTGGCTTTCAAACCTATTCGCAAACCGTTGACCTTTTAGAGCCAACAAACCAGCTATCACTTGAACTTTCGCCTAGTGCCATTGAAATGGAAGAAGTAATTGTTTCTACTCCCTTTCATAAATTACAACGCGAAAATGTAATGAAGGTTGAAAGAGCAAGCATAAAAGATTTGAAATCAACCGGAGCTGTAAACTTGTCTGAAGGTCTCACAACGATACCTGGTGTTGAAAGTGTTTCTACAGGTGTAGGTATAGGAAAACCAGTTATACGTGGTCTTAGCTCTAATAGAGTGTTGACTTACACGCAAGGTATCCGTTTAGAAAACCAACAATTTGGGGATGAACACGGATTAGGAATCAGTGATGCGGGAATCGAAAGTGTTGAAGTTATAAAAGGACCTGCATCTTTGCTCTATGGTTCAGATGCTCTAGGGGGAGTGTTATATTTAAATCCTGAAAAATTTGCTAACTCTAATGAAGTAGAAGGTGATGTGAACTTAAATTATTTCACTAATACAGAAGGGTTTAACGGAAATGGAGGATTTAAAGTTTCATCTGAAAAATTAAAATTCTTAGTTAGAGCAGGCGGAAGCTCTCATGTCGATTATAAGACTGGTAATAATGAACGTGTCACCAACTCTAGATTTAATGAAAAAGATTTAAAAACCGGTTTGGCATATCAACTGACTAATTTCAAAACCGAATTACGCTACAACTACAATAACTCTGAATTGGGCATACCAGAAGAAATAGGAGAACAATCAACCGATCGTTCTGCCATTGAGCCCTTTCAAGATATTACTAGCCATATATTAAGTTCGAAATCAAATATCTACTTCAATAACTCTAGCTTACAAGCCATCATAGGTTTTACTAGAAATGACAGAAAAGAGTTTGAGGATCATCACCATGGCGAGGAAGGACTTGAAGAAGAAGAACATGAGGAAGAGGAAGAAGGACCTGCATTAGACATGAAATTAGAAACCTTTAGCTACAATCTTCAATATAACTTAGCTAAAATTGGAGCTGTAGAGACTATCGTTGGTTTACAAGGCATGAATCAATCTAATAGTAACTTTGGTGAAGAGGTTTTAATACCAGATGCTACTACGAATGACATTGGGCTTTTAGCCACATCACATATACACTTAAATAAAAGTGATTTTCAACTTGGTGTGCGTTATGACAGAAGAACTATTGATGCGGATGAGAGTGGCATTATTGGTGAAGAAGGCTATATTACTTCAGTCGATAGAAGTTTCAACAGTTTTAATATTGCTGCAGGTTATAAATTAGATGTTTCAAAAAACTTCATAACTCGCCTAAATATTGCTTCAGGATTTAGGGCTCCAAATTTGGCTGAATTAACCTCAAATGGCGCACATGAAGGAACAAATCGATTTGAAATTGGAAATTCAGATTTAAATAATGAAAGAAATGTTCAGACCGATTTGTCTCTAGAATTTAAGAATGAACATTTTGAATTTTATATAAACGGATTCTATAATTCTATTTCAGACTATATTTATTTAGAACCAAATGGCACTTCATTAGATGGTGATGCCGTATTTCTATATCAACAACAAGATGCTAATTTGTTCGGGGGTGAAGCTGGGCTACATTATCACCCACATCCATTAGATTGGTTACATATGGAAAGTAACTTCTCTACCGTTACTGGTGAATTAAAAAGCAGCGGTAATCTACCATTAATTCCTGCGAATAATTGGGCTAATACTTTAAGATTCGAATTTAATAAAATCAATAAAAGCTTTAATAGTGGTTATGGTTTTCTAACATTGAAATCTTACTTCGCCCAGAATAATGTGAGCGAATTTGAAACTTCTACAAGTGGGTATTCTCTTTTAAATTTAGGTTTTGGGGCTACAGTTACAATTTCTAATCAACCTATTGATTTTATATTAAGTGCTAATAATATTTTGGATAAGGAATATATTTCCCACTTATCTAGATTAAAGACTGATGGAATATCTAATATCGGACGAAATATTAATCTTGGAATAAGCGTACCTCTCTAAATAATTAGAGGTTAAAATGTGAAAATCCCTGTGTATTTACTTAAATACACAGGGATTTTTTAATGCTTATAAGCTATTTACTTTTCTAATGAATACCAATCTATGTCAGTCAATGGCGGTCTTCTTCCTTTTTCTAATAAAGGATAATTAGTAGTCAGATAATCTACAATTACCTTTTGATTTTCTCCTAAAGGCCATAATCCCTGAGTTTTCTGCATCCAACGTATGGTTGCATTCCATTGCTCCTCCCCCATTCTATTCTGAATTATCAACTTTGATGAATGACAAGTAATACAATTTGTAATTACTGTTTGCAATCCGTCGGCCTCAATTAAACCTGTACGAACATGAATACCATTCTCTATTAGTTCTGGATCTACTTCGGTTAATTCTACTTGCGTTTGCCTAGGTCCGTAAAAAATAATTGCTAAGGCTCCAATTAGAATGAAGCCTGTAAAAATTAATAACATGACCTTAAATATGGGCTTAAAAACGATTCCGTCTTTATTTTCTTTCTCCTGCATTACACGACTTTTATAGCAATTCTATGGCAGGCATTATTCAAATAACCTTTTGGGTTCCAACCTGGTAAAACCATAGGTTGTTTATTCTCATTAGAATCAGTTGCACGTGCCCAAATTTCATAATAACCTTTATTTGGAAAATTAACTGTAGCATTAAAATGCTGCCAAGCCAATCTATTTTTAGCTTTTTCTATACTAGCTGGTTTCCATGAGGTTCCATAATCAATAGAATACTCCATCGAATTTATTTCTAATTCTCCTGCCCAAGCATGACCATTAATTTTCAATGATTTTCCCTCTTTAATAATTGCACCCGATTTAGGGTACGTAATTAACGACTTAACAGGCATAGATTCAATAATACACATATCTTCATCGGCAACTGTTTCACCTGGTGCTACAGTTTCGCAAGGTACTCGGTAAGAACTACCTTCCATTTTTGCACCATCATGTACTTTATTTCTAATACTAATGGTATTTAACCATTTCCCCGAAGTCGAAGCTGGCCAACCACCGCAAATTAAACGTAAAGGAAAACCATGCACTAAAGGAATAGCTTCACCATTCATAGAGAACGCTAATAAAGTTTCTTCTTGCAATGCTTTTGACATTGGCACTCCTCTAGAAATAGGTTCTTTAGTGGGGTTTCTGCTCAAATGCATATCTGCAGCATGATATCCTATGTACACTGCATCATCTTTAATTCCCGCATCAGCTAAAACATCTTTTAAACGAATACCAGTCCATTCTGCACTAGAAACTGCTCCAATGGTCCATTGATTTCCCTTCGCTGGTGGGTTGAATTCGCTTCTACCATTACCACCACATTCTAACGTAAGCTGATACGTATGATGTTTAAATTTTGTTTTTAAATCTGAAAGTGAATATGTTTTCGATTCAACCACCGATTCACCATCAATCTTAAGTTCCCAAGAACTTTCATCAATTTTTTCAGGTAGTAGTCCATTATTACGAACGAACATATACTTGTTTGGAGTAACTCGATCATTAAGCAGATGTGCCTGTGCCTCCATATTCCATGGTTTATCGTTTAGAACGACCATAGCCTCATCTTTATTAAATAACTTAAATGGATCTGTCTCTTGTAATGCCAAAGGCGTATAACCCTTGGGCATCAACTCTTTATAAACAATATCAACACCAAGTAAGGTAGCGAGCGTACCTAAACCTGATTTTGCAACAAAACTTCTTCTCTTCAAAACGTAATAGATTTGAGATAAAGTTAAGTTATTTGGTACTAAATTATGTGTTATTTACACTTCAATAGTCTGACCTTTTTTAACACCTTTAAAAACATAGGTATACAGCCACATTAAGGTAAATGAAGGAATGATATCAAAACCAGGTACAATTTCCTCTACAAAAGTAAAGATACCTGCAGCCTGCCCTATTTTACCTTTATACATTCTTGTCATTAAGTAACCAGAGAGTGGCGCCCATACAATATCTGAAAATTCACCTACAAATGGTATTACAAATGAAAGCATGCCTATACCATCAAAAAGCAACCCCATTAATAGCTGTTTATATTTTTTGTTCTTTAAAATTGACATACTGAAAAATTAGTTATTCTTTAGTTGGAATGCAACAAAGATGCCAAAATTTAGAAATAAATGATCGCTAAATATGATGCTTAATTAAGAAAGTTTTGCACTAATTAATTTAAGAAATTCATTTCTGGTCTCAATTTTTTCAAATTGCCCCCTAAACCCTGAAGTAGTGGTAACTGAATTTTGTTTTTGAACACCACGCATCATCATACACATATGTGAAGCTTCAATAACGACAGCAACACCCTTTGGTTTTAATGTGTTATTGATACATTCTAAAATATCATGTGTTAAACGCTCTTGAACCTGCAATCTTCTTGCAAAAACATCAACAACTCTTGGTATTTTACTTAAGCCCACTATATGACCATTTGGAATATATGCGATATGTGCCTTCCCAAAAAATGGAAGCATGTGATGTTCACATAAAGAATACAATTCAATATCCTTTATTATAACCATATCATCATAAGATTCTTTGAACATGGCCCCTTTTAATATCTCTACAGCATCTTGTTGATATCCTTGTGTTAAGAATAGCATTGCTTTCGCTGCACGTTCTGGTGTTTTCACTAATCCCTCTCTACTAACATCTTCGCCTATTTCATTGATAATTGAAGAATATCTGCTTTTAACTTCATCAGTAATTTCTAGATTGTATTCTTCTAAATTTTTATAAGGGGACATACTCTTTATTTAATGTTTAATATAATCTTATTTATCTTGAACAAAATTAATGCTTTCTTTTAATAACAACATTAAAGTTATCATAAATACGAAGCACAAAACTAGTGAATTTGAATTTTACTCAGTTTTGTTGATTCTAACGTTAAAGTAAAACGGGAATACTATTTTTACCGTGATCCTTTTTCATTAATTTTGAAAATAATAAAACCTAATTAACATATTCCATTCCTAATGATAAAAGCTTCTAACATTCATAAGTATTACGGTAAGTTAGAAGTTTTAAAAGGTGTTGACCTGCATATAAAGAAAGGAGAAATTGTTTCTATTGTTGGTGCTTCTGGAGCGGGTAAAACAACCTTATTACAGATTCTCGGCACTTTAGATGTACAATCGAATAAAAGTGACAGTACACTTCTAATTAATAATATAGAAACTACTAATCTTAGTGATAAAGATTTAGCCAAGTTTAGAAATGAACATATTGGCTTTATATTTCAATTTCATCAATTATTACCTGAATTTACGGCCATTGAAAATGTCTGCTTACCTGCATTCATTAAAAAAACGCCTAAATCTGATGCAGAAAAAAGAGCCAAAGAACTTTTAGACTTTTTAGGATTATCTCACAGATTCAATCATAAACCTTCTGAATTATCAGGAGGAGAACAACAACGTGTAGCTGTTGCACGTGCTTTGATCAACAACCCTTCTATTATTTTCGCCGATGAACCAAGTGGGAATTTAGATTCTGAAAGTGCAGATAATCTTCATAAACTATTCTTTGAGCTAAGAGAAAAATTCGGACAAACCTTTGTCATTGTAACTCATAATGAAGAACTAGCAGAAATGGCAGATCGTAAATTGACTATGGTAGATGGTAAAATTGTAGATAAAGAAAAAATAGAGGCATAACCCAGATTATTATGCTTGATGAACTACTCGCATTTGCTAAAAACCCTATTTATCAACAAGATACAAATACCGAAACCTCAGATAGACTAAGGAAATTCGTTAAATTATTGATTTTGGCGCTTTGCTCAAGTATTCTTTTACTAATCATAGCAAGTATAATACAAAACATATTTAATATTGAAGTAGGTAAACATGCTATTGATGATTTATTTGAGAATAATTCAGAAATAAAAATCTTTGTATTAGCCGTTTTAGCAGCTCCTTTTTTTGAAGAATTAATTTTTCGTGGACCATTAATCTTCTTTCAACACTCAAAATATTTTTTAATTGCATTGTACGTTTTTACCATTGCTTTTGGCTTGGTTCATATTAGCAATTTTGAATTGACAACACAGGTACTGTTTCTTTCGCCGTTATTAGTAGCACCACAAATAAGTGTAGGTTTTCTTCTAGCATTTATCCGTGTCAAATTTGGATTATTATGGTCTATGGCATTACATGCTTGCTATAATATGGTATTATTACTGCCTTTATTACTACTGAAACTATTAGATATTCCTATAGAATGACAAAAACTGAATTAAAGATATTTCTAGATGAAAAGGTTATTCAATATAATAATCCCAAATTTTTAGAGACAGACCCTATTCAAATACCACACCTATTTACAAATAAAGAAGATATAGAGATTAGTGCATTTTTAACTGCCACTATAGCCTGGGGTAATAGAAAAAGTATCATTAATAATTCTCATAAATTAATGGGTATGATGGGGCAGAGTCCTTATGACTTTATCATTAATCATAGCAAAGAAGATTTAGACGATTTGGCCTATTTTGTTCACAGAACCTTTAATGGTATAGACCTAAAATATTTTATACATAGTCTTAAAAACATATACACACATCATAATGGATTAGAGGGAATCTTTACAACCCATCAAGAAAAAAATTCTTTACAACCCACTATTTCGAAATTCAAAGAACTGTTTTTCGAATTACCTTATGATCAAAGAACAACGAAGCACGTGTCAAATCCCTTAAAAGGTTCAGCTGCTAAAAGAATAAACATGTTCTTACGGTGGATGGTGAGAGATGCAAACACTAGCGTCGATTTCGGACTTTGGAAAAATATAAGTACGGCTAAACTATCTTGTCCATTAGACGTGCATTCTGGTAATGTTGCTCGCAAGCTTGGTTTATTAAAACGAAAACAGAACGATGCAAAAGCATTAGCTGAACTTGATGAAAATCTAAGAAAACTGGATCCGATGGACCCAGTTAAATATGATTTTGCCTTATTTGGATTAGGTGTTTTTGAAAAATTCTAATAAATATTTTAAATGAATCTTATAATCATTTAAAATATTTATTAGAATTAATGATATCATATTTTTAGGTGATTCAATAATTATAAAACCAAGATTAATGGTATTATTCTTATTTTCGTTTATCAACAGAACCTTTAAACTACCATGAAAAAAATTCTACAACTATCCATTTGTTTGGTAACTACTATTGCCCTATCACAATCTAGGACATTACCAATTGACACCGTTATTACGACAGAGCATAATGCTACAATTAACGGCACTACCTTTTCCTATACAGCACAAACAGGTACACAACCGGTTTGGGATGAAAATGCAAAACCAATTGCGTCGTTACATTACACTTATTACACAAGAAACAACATTAAAGACCGTGCCGCCAGACCTCTATTAATATCCTTTAATGGTGGACCAGGTTCGGGTTCCGTCTGGATGCACCTTGCCTATACCGGCCCAAGGATATTGAAGATTGACGATGAAGGATACCCTGTTCAACCTTATGGCGTAAATGAAAATCCGCATTCCGTCTTAGACATTGCTGATATTGTATATGTAAACCCTGTAAATACTGGATATAGTAGAACAATACCGGCAAGTGGAAAAGATGTTGACCGAGAAAAATTCTTTGGTATAAATGCCGATATAAAATACTTAGCAGAATGGCTAAATACTTTTGTGACAAGAAATAATAGATGGCGCTCACCAAAATATATCGTTGGTGAAAGTTACGGTGGCACTCGAGTTATGGGGCTTTCATTGGCTTTACAAAACCAACAATGGATGTATTTAAATGGAGTAATCATGGTTTCACCGGCAGATTACAAAGTAATACGTAATAGCGGACCGGTTGCCGAAGCAATTAACCTACCCTATTTTACTGCTGCGGCTTGGCATCATAAAGCATTACCACAAGCGCTTCAAAGCCAAGACTTACTAGATATTTTACCAGAATCTGAGGCGTATACTATAAATCAATTAATACCTGCATTAGCTAAAGGCGGATTTTTAGATGCCTCTGAAAAAGATGCCGTTGCAGATAAAATGGCTTATTATTCCGGATTAAAAAAACAAGATATTCTTGAGCAAAATCTAACGGTACCAACTTCTTTCTTCTGGAAAAACCTTCTAAAAGATAAAAACGGATATACGATAGGTAGATTGGATTCTAGATACTTGGGTATAGATAAACAATTAGCAGGTATGCAACCAGATTATAATTCAGAACTTACTTCTTGGCTCCACAGCTTTACCCCTGCTATCAATTACTATTTACAAGAAGAATTGAATTTTAAAACAGATGTAAAATACAACATGTTCGGCCCTGTTCACCCATGGAATAATGATGATGACAATACAAGGGAAGATTTAAGACAGGCAATGGCCCAAAATCCGTATTTGAATGTAATGATACAATCTGGGTATTATGATGGTGCAACAACCTACTTTAACGCCAAATATACGATGTGGCAAGTTGACCCAAGTGGTCGAATGAAAGATAGATTCAGTTTTAAAGGGTACCGTTCAGGCCATATGATGTATTTAAGGCGTGAAGACCTTAAAACTGCAAATGATGATATTCGCGATTTCATTAAAAGAACCATGACTAATGTAAAAAGTGCTAAATACTAAAGAGTAAGTTTACTTTTCCATTACCGTTTTAGACATTCCTAATAAAGACAAAGAAGTAATTTCAACAGTTTTTATTGGGAATGTTTTTTTTATTTCAGAATCAGAAAATCCAACAGCATCTCTAAAAATCTTATCCCGTTTACGCTGCTTTCTTTTTTTGAAGATATTGATGGTAACCCCAACGGTTGCTCCACCTAAAACTGTAGCTAATAAATCGGCATTGTCCCAACCTCCATATTGCTTTTGATCAATACTTTCTTTCGCTAAGCCAATAAGTAAACTACCGCCTATTGCCCCAATAAACGTCCAAGTTCTATCACCATCTGAAATTTGGCTAGCTACTCCTGCCCCTACCAAACCATATAGGTTTCCACCTAGAAAATGAAGAACCTTATCTTGCTCTATTTGTCCATATGTACTTTGAAGGGATACTAAAATAAAGATAACGGAAACTATTTTTTTCATAGTTGGCAAAGATAGAAATTCTAATACAGTGATTGATTTTAAAATAAAGTACAATTATTGATCTAAATTCTTATTGGTTTTAATTTATAGTATCTTAGAAATTTAAAAACTATATGGAATTAAAGAACTTTATTAAAAGCCTAAAAATCATGCATTTATTTTTAGTTGCCGGTCTTAGTATTTTTACAATTTGGGTCATATTCCAAATTAACAGCTTTAATACCAGTACTAATGGGGAGAGTATCTATTTATATCTAGTTCCTGTTTTTGCATTATTGGGGTATTTTGGAAGTCAGATGGTTTTTAAAAAAATGATATCAAGAATAGATTCTAAGAATCGATTAGAAGATAAATTGAAGAAATACCAATCTGCATTACATCTTAAATATGCTCTTATTGAAATTCCTGCTTTTTTAGGTCTTTTTGTTTATTTCAATTCAGGCAATGCCCTTCCTCTAATAATTACGATATGTTTATTGGCATATTTATTTGTACAAAAACCAAATAAAGAAAGTATCGTTAAAAGCTTACCATTAACAATCGAAGAAAAATCGCTTATTCAAAATTCATAACCTTATACTAAAAATGAAAAACTTTAATAAATTAATTATTGCTTGTATGCTATCGCTATTCGGATTAACCAATTTACATTCGCAAGATTGGGCCGACTTAAATCAATTTAAAGAGGAAAATTCCAAACTTCCAGCTGTACAGGAAAATGAAGATCGCATTTTGTTTATGGGAAATTCTATCACCATTGGATGGTTAAATAATAGACCGGAATTTTTCAAAGACAAACCCTATATAAATAGAGGTATTAGCGGGCAAACTACTCCGCAAATGTTAGTGCGTTTTAGACAAGATGTAATTGATTTAAAACCAAAAGTAGTAGTTCTTCTAGCTGGCACTAATGATATTGCCGGTAATACGGGACCTTCAACTTTAGAAATGATAATGAACAATATTAAAGGGATGTCTGAAATGGCAAAAGCAAATGACATTAAGGTCATATTATCTTCTACCCTACCTGCTTATGATTACCCATGGAAACCAGGTTTAGAACCAGCTGGCAAAATTATCGCTTTGAATAAAATGATTAAAGAGTATACAGAATTGAATGGTCATATTTATTTAGACTATTTCTCTGCTATGGTCGATGAACGCAACGGTCTACCTAAAAAATATGCAAGAGATGAAGTACACCCTACAGTTGCTGGGTACAAAGTAATGGAACCTTTAGTAGAAGCTGCTATTGTTAAGGCGTTAGACCAATAGTAGTATTATATACAATCAATATTTATGAATATGAAAGCTATATTATTACTTTTTTCTATAGCCGTAATATGTTCTTGCTCACCAATGAGTACTATTGAGCAAGACCATAGAGCGATTATGGCCATCTTAAATCAACAAGAAAGAGATTGGAATAATAATGACTTAGAGGGGTTCATGAAAGGCTATTGGAAATCAGATTCTCTCTATTTTTATAGCGGGAAAAAACTTAAATCCGGGTGGCAGACTACGCTGGATAGCTATTTAAAAAATTATCCGGACAAGTCCTATTCAGGCACTTTAAAATTTAATATCGTAAAAATTTCTGCTATTACTACTAACTCCTATTTTGTCATGGGTGAATATAACCTAACAAGAAATATGGGTAATGCAACTGGTACTTTTATGATAATTTTTAAGAGAATTGATGGTGAGTGGAAGATCATTGCCGATTCTTCCTGTTGACATCCAAAAGTAGATATCTTTTGATTATTTTTGGGAAATTTTGATTACAAAATAAAATGAAAAAAGCACTAACCTTATTGGTCACATTGGCCTTATCATGTAACTCATCGCAAAAAACAGTTAATGAATCAACTACTGATACTGTTTCAACAGTACCCTCTGAAATCACCTTTGCCGAATCTATAACAGAGAGTGAATTAAAAGAGCATTTATATACTTATGCTTCAGATGAATTTGAAGGTAGAGAAACCGGTGAACCGGGTCAAAAAATGGCTATTGCTTATTTAAAAGCAGAATATGAAAAATTAAAAATTCCTGCGGCTAAGGCTGACGGTAATTATTTTCAAGAAGTTCCTTTAGAAATAAGTAAACTTCCTATCGGCAAATTAAGCTTAAAAAGTAAAGATTATAGTATTGGAGAACATGTGTTAACTTTTTCTGCTGCGAATACTTCTGCCAGTGAAATAGCTTATGTAGGGTATGGTATTGAAGATTCTTCATATTCCAACTACAATGAAATTGATGTGGAAGGTAAAATAGTTTTACTCAAATCAGGAGAGCCTAAAAATTCAGATGGAACTTACAAAATTTCAGGATCTAGCGAAACTTCGATTTGGAGTAATATGTCTGAATCTCTTACAAAAAGAATACAAATAGCAGTTGATAAAGGTGCTACAGGTATTCTTTATTATGATACCGACAATTTCAATAGATTTAAGCGAAGGTTTGAATCTATGAAAACGAATGACAATGGCCGAATGGAATTAGTTGACAATAGTGCTACTGAATTTTACAGCCTATTTATAGATCAAGTACTAGCTAAAGATTTACTTTCCTCAATTGAAACTGACGAAGTTTCTAAGATAATTACTGAAAATTTAGAGTTGAGTTTTGAAAGTTCCAACGATAAAATTACATCAGAAAATGTAGCTGCATTCATTAAAGGAACTGAGAAACCAGATGAGTATTTAGTAATATCTTCACACCTAGATCATATTGGTATTTCTGCAGATGGCGAGATAAATAATGGAGCTGATGATGATGGATCAGGTACAGTTGCATTATTAGAAATAGCAGAAGCATTTAAATTAGCTGCAGATGCAGGAAACGGACCTAAAAGGTCTGTTATATTTTTACATGTTACTGGTGAAGAAAAAGGACTCTTAGGTTCTCAATATTATACTGATGTTGACCCTATAGTGCCTTTAGCGAATACTGTAGCAAACTTGAATATTGATATGATTGGTAGAATTGACCCCAATCGAGAAGGAGACCGTAACTACATCTATCTAATAGGGTCAGATAAATTAAGTACGGAACTTCACAATCTCTCAGAAGAAGTAAATAATAAATTCGCAAATATTGAATTAGATTATACATATAATGACGAAAACGATCCTAATCGATTTTACTACAGAAGTGATCATTATAACTTCGCTAAGAACAATATTCCTATAATATTTTATTTTAACGGAACACATGATGATTATCACAGACCAAGTGACACTCCTGACAAAATAAATTATGACTTATTGCAGAATAGAGCTAGACTTATTTTTTATACTGCTTGGGAAATTGCAAATAGGGATCAAAAAATTACCGTTGACAAACCTATTAACTAAAATACCATAAAAAATAAGCCTGTTAACTAACTGTTTAACAGGCTTTTTATATCAATAATATTTTAATTCAATAAGATATTAAAACAAAAAAGTCTTGGAATAAATCCAAGACTTTTTATTTGCTTTTAGGGTGGAAGACCGGGTTCGAACCGGCGACCCTCGGTACCACAAACCGATGCTCTAACCAGCTGAGCTACAACCACCATTTGTAAGCGAGTGCAAATGTAATTTTTTTAAATAGTACTCACAAATAATAAATGATATTTGAATAAATATTTCAATTTTTCTTTTGCTTAATTTGTTCTAGTTAAATTGATAATTATATTTAAATAACCTACTTATAAAACACATCACGTTAAATGCTATTTAATTCCCCTCTAAAAAACAGCTTATTTCTTTTCACTTTTATGTGTATAAACTTTAATACGGTCATTGCACAAGTAGATAGTATTCAGTTTTATAAAAATAAGATTCAAGAATTTTCAGAGAGTTCAAGTAACGTTGATAATAGCACAACATACATTGACCTCTTAAATAATCTATCTTATCAATTAAGATTTTCAGGCCGAGATACAATCTTGATTATATCTAAGAAAGCCTTAGAGTTGAGTAAACTAAATGATTATAAAGAAGGTGAGCTTGAAGCCTTAATAAACTTCTCTGCATTTTACCTTTATACAGGAGATACTGAAAACAGTATAAAATACAACCAAGAGGTTTTAAATGACAAAGAATTAATTGATCATCCAACAAAAGAAATGAAAGTCTACAATCATTTAGGTCAAGCATATTTCATTAAACAAATTTACCCATTAACTTATACATTCTTTTTAAAGGGCTTGTCATTAAGTGAACAACATAATAATGAGTATTTTACTTTTTTAATGAACATGAATTTAGGCACCATGTTCAATCTATTGGAAGATTATGATGAAGCGCAAGCTTATTATTCATCGGCAAGCAAATTTTCTAAAAAATCTAAAGATGCAAACTCAGATGCCATGCTATCTAGCAATTTAGGCTTTCTCAATATTAAGACAGGTAATTTTGACAAAGCACAAGACTATTTAAACAACAGCATTATTTACTTTGAAAAAACAAAAAACAAACCATGGTTAGCATTTTCATTGTCAACCTTAGGAGGGCTTAATTTGAAATTAAAAAAGTATAATAATGCCTTAGACTCGTATAAAAAAGCACTTAGTACTCACAGTTCAGACGTTGATATAAAAGGTAGGGCAGATATCTATTATGGTCTTGCAAAAACTCACATGGCACTTAAAAATATACCAGAAGCCGAAGTAAATATTAATGAAAGTCTAAAACTATATACATCATTTAATTTGAATACAGGGTTAGAAAAATGTTATAGGATATTATACAAAATTAAAAAAGAAAAAAACCAAATTTCAAAATCTTTAGAATACTTAGAATTAACAGAAAAATTGGCAAATGATATTTCTATAGAAAAAAATAGAAGGAATTTTAATATGCTTACTGCAAAGATAAATTTTGAGAAAGAAAAAGAAGCTCTTAAGGTTAAAAATGAATTAGTATTGGCGCAGCAACGTAAATATGTAAAATGGTCTTTAGCAGCGCTATTCACTTCATTAATAGTAGTCTTGATTATTTTAAACTCTAATAAGAGAGAAAAATTATTAAATAAAAAACTAGAGAATCAAGCAATAGTTTTAAATGAAAATCAAAATACACTTTCTATTATCAATAAAAATCAGGATCGCCTTTTCTCTATAGTAGGTCATGATCTTCGTGGACCAATAATTTCGCTAAAAGAACTACTTACTTTTTACATTGAAGAAGTTGATGGTAAAAAGTATTTTGAGAAATTCGCTCCACAATTAAGAGATGATTTAGAACAGGTTCAATTTACTATGGATAACCTATTACATTGGGGGAAAACCCAAATGACTGGAAACTCTATAAACTTAGAAAGAATTACTGTCAAACAAGAAATAGAAGATATATTACATTTATTTAGTAAAGAAATTAAAAATAAATTTATAAAAATTGAAAATCAAGTGGCTCGCAATCATCATGTTTTTGCAGATTTAGACCAGTTTAAAGTAATCTTTAGAAATTTAATCAACAATGCCATTAAATACACACCTAATGAAGGTAAGATTACCATATCAAGTAAAATTAAAGACACTAACTTATTAATTTACGTTTCTGATACTGGTGTGGGAATGAGTGAATTGACAATTAGTAAATTATTTAAGGACACCGAGCATATATCAACAGTTGGCACCAATTTAGAAAAAGGTACCGGTCTAGGATTACGATTGGCAAAGGAAATGATAGTAAAAAACCATGGCGAAATATCTGTCAAAAGTAAAATCAATAAGGGAAGTCATTTTATTGTAAAGCTTCCATTACCATTCGCATAAAATAAATTATTACTTTCTTATACTAAAAGAACTAACTATAGTCAAGTTATATTTTAGCTAATATTTGGAACATAATTTAGAAAATCATCGACGAAATACACCTTTTAAACGTTAAAACACATAATAATTGAGGTTTCACAACAATTAATGCCAATCCTCTACGTTCTACTCTAAATTTACCTTTTTCATTTGTAGAACTTATCAATGAATATTAATTTTTCAAGAATAATTTTATCAAGCAACCTTACTAGAGGCTGTCTTCTTGTGTTATTAGTATTCTGTTTTTCTTCAGGGTCACTATGGGCTCAAAATACTAAAAGAGACAGTCTATTAAGACTGGTAAATCAAACTAGTATACCATCAAATATCTACTCTAAGGATACACTCTATATTCATAATCTAACAATGCTTGCAGCTGAATATCGATATCAAAATTCAGATAGTTTACTTGCACTAAGCCAAGAAAGTCTCAAATTAAGTAAAGAAGCACATTTTTTAAATGGAGAAATCATCTCTTACAGTAATATTGGTGCATATTATTCAAATATGGGACAAATAAAACAGGCTATTTCTTATTTAAAAAAAGCATATAATTTAGCAGATCATAATAAAGTTCAAGATTTAAAAGTAGAAACACTTAATGAACTATCATTAGAATATAGTTATCAAGGTAATTATTCACTAGCCTTAAAAGGCTATTTAGATGCCATAGAGATTGCAGAAGAATTGGGCCTCAAAAGCTTACTTTCGATTATAAATGATAATATAGCACAATTATATCGTTCTCATGAAGACTTTAACCAAGCTATGGTTTTTTATAAGAGATCAAAATCTCTAAATGAAGAAATTGGTGATCCAATTTTTTCGGCCGAAACATTGTGTAATATAGCATCTACTTATGTAGAAATGAATGAATTGGAATATGCCATGTTTAATGTAAATAACGCTATTTCTATTTTCGAAAAAGAAAAAATTTTAGATTGGTTAGCTTATTGCTATGAGGTTAAAGGGAATATTTATCTAAACAAAGAAAAAAATACTTGGGCGCTCTATTGGTTTAAACAGAGTGAGTTGTTGCATAAAGAACTTGAAGATGATCGTGGTAAAATCGGGTTATTTAATGGTATGTCGGAAGCATATTCTAATATAAAAAAAGACAGCATAGCAGAAATATATTCATTAGAAGCTTATCAATTATCTAAGAATCTAGAATACCGATCTGGTATTAAGAATAGTGCTTATCAGTTATTTAAGATTTACAAAAACAAAAATGACTATGAAAAATCTCTTTGGCACCTTGAATTATTTCAAAGTACCTCAGAGTCTTTAACAAAAAAAAGTAATGAACAAACGTTGAGTTTGCTAAAAGCTAAAATGGAATATGATCAGCAAAAACAACAATTAATATCGCAAAATGAAAAAACACTGGCGAAGCATAATATCTATATCTATGTCTTTATAATCATTTTAATAATCTTCTTTATTATTGTTCTTATCGTCCGAAGAAATGAGCGAATTCAGAAAAAATTAAATTTAGAATTACTTTCTAATAAAAAAAATCTAGAAGAAAAGCAAGAATATCTAAACGAGTTAAACCAAACTAAGAACAAGTTGTTTTCTATTATTGGTCACGATTTAAGAGGGCCAATAGGTGCTTTTCAAGGTCTTCTAAAGTTATTTAAAGAAGGTGAGATGACTAAAGATGAATTTTTAGATTTTGTACCAAAACTTAAGGTAGATATCGATTCTATATCTTTCACTTTAAATAATTTATTATCATGGGGACAAACCCAAATGAATGGTTCTACCACCAGACCTACAACAACAAACTTAGATGAAATCGTTGAAGACAACATGGCGCTTTTATCTGAAATCGCAGAATCTAAATCTATTAAATTAATCAATCGAGTTGAAGCAGATTGTAAAATTTGGTCTGACACGAATCAGATTGATATTATCATTAGAAACTTATTAAGTAATGCTTTAAAATTTACACCTAATAATGGTCAAATTATTATTGGTGCAATTCAAAAGTTAAAAACTTGCGAAATTTACGTGAAGGACAATGGCATGGGCATGACCGAAGAAACCATAGGTAAAATATTCCAAAAAGATTCTAACCATACTACTTACGGTACAAATGCCGAAAAAGGGACAGGACTAGGTTTATCATTATGTAAGGAAATGATAGAGAAAAACAAAGGGAAAATATGGGTACATAGTGCTCTTGGTAAAGGATCGAGTTTCTATTTCACAATGCCAAGAGTTATAGAGCCTATTAAAAAATCTGCCTAAATTAAATGATCTAGCGAATCTACCGCTATCATTCTTTCAACCGTGAACCCTTCACCATAATCTACACCAACTAAACGGCCTAAGTCTTTAGCTCTATAATGTACACTCTCAATAAAAGTTTTACTGCTTATAGGTGTCTCTGGCTCATTACTAGTAGGGTCATGAAATTGAGAGGTATAAGCTAAAATCGCATCTGTTTTAACTTCGATATAATCACTAATATCAACCACAAAATCCGGTATCAAATTTTTCCATTGTATGTAGTGGTAAACTAGTTTAGGCCTCCATTCAACTTGATTCTCCTCTCCTATTTTGGTTTCAATACGCCTTAATCCACTTAAAAAACATGCGTCACTAACTAGTTTGCTTCCCTTACCGTGATCGATATGTCTATCATCTATAGCATTGCACAAAACCGTATGAGGCTGGTACTTGCGAATCATTTTAATAATTTCTAATTGATGGGTTTCATCATTTATAAAAAAACCATCTCTAAATCTTAAATTTTCTCGTACCGCAACACCTAAACCTTTTGCAGCAGCAGCAGATTCCTTATCCCTAATTTCCGCAGAACCTCTTGTACCTAACTCACCTCGGGTTAAATCAACTATTCCAACTTTTTTACCTAAGGCTACCTCTTTGGCAATAGTACCACCTGCTCCAAGTTCTGCATCATCAGGATGCGCTCCAAAAACTAAAATATCCAACTTCATGTTTCCAAATTTGTATGTAATGATGCTTATGCTTTCTTTTTAATAGCCGCTAAGGCCTGTAAAATATCTTGTTTTAAATCCTCAGGTTCCTCAATCCCAACTGAAAAACGAATCAATCCGTCAGCAATGCCTTGTTCTGCACGTACCTCTGAGCTCATTAAAGCATGAGAAGTTTTTGTAGGTGATAACACCGTACTTTCTACACCTGCTAAACTCATAGATGATTTTATTAGCTTAAGTTCCTTTTGAAATTGTGAAGCGTCTAAACTTGAGTTTAATTCGAACGAAAGCATGCCTCCAAATCCTTTCATTTGTTTTTTTGCAATTTCATGATCTTCATGTGTAGGTAAACCTGGGTAATATACCTTGTCAATTTCCTTATTCTCCTGTAAAAAATACGCCATAGTAAGCGCATTCTCGTTTTGTGCCTTAACCCGTATGCCCATAGTCTTCATACTTCTTTCTAACAACCAAACCGTATAATCACTTAGGCTACCACCAAAGTTTTTTGCCAAATGAAAAATACGCTCCATATTCTCAGCAGTAGAAGCAACTGCACCTGCACATATATCAGAATGACCACCCATATATTTTGTGGCACTATGAATTACAATATCAATACCAAAATCAATCGGGTTTTGATTAACCGGACTTGCAAAAGTATTATCAATCATAGAAATCAAGCCATGTTTCTTAGCTATCGTTGCGATTGATTCTAAATCGGTTATCGTTAATAACGGATTAGAAGGTGTTTCTATGTAAATCACCTTTGTATTTTCTTTTATTTGAGATTCAAAAGCTTCAGCCTTCCATCCTTCGGTAAAGGAATACTCAATCCCATATTTACTAAATTCTTCATTTACAAGATTATAGGTGCCACCATATAAGGTTTGTTGCAATACAACATGGTCACCAGCTTTTAAAAAAGCAAATAAAGATGTACTTACAGCTGCCATGCCGCTACCAAAAATTAGAGCAGCTTCTGCATGTTCTAATGCCGCCACTTTTTTACAAAGGCCTTCTTGATTAGGGGTATTAAAATATCTTGGATAACGCTTAACATCTACATCTTCAAATGCATAAGAAGTACTCATATATAGCGGAGATATTGCTCCACGATGTTGTTTGTCTTCTAATTCACCAACATGAGTACATATGGTGTTCAACCCTTTATTCTGTGTCTTCATTCCAAAAAATTATAAACAATAAAGGTAACGAAATACAAATTAAAGAAGCTCATTTAAAATATTGTTCATAGTTTTACTTGTATACAGATTACTTAAATTCAACGCATATATTCAGTATAATTGCAACTATCTACAATAGTCCATCATAATGAAAAAATTACTTTTAATCTCTTTAATATTTACACTATTAACAGCCTGTAAGAATCAGCAACCAATAGCTACAGGATATCAAGGTCAAGGTAAGAGTGCCATTGTTTCTACTTTGACAAAACCAGTGCAAAAACAATGGAAAGGTATTTGGTCTTTTGAAAATGACAGTATATTCTTTAGCAATGATTTTGAAAGTGGTCGTTTAAATGGTATTACTACAGACGGAAACAATCACTACACAACCTTAATTACGGCTGAAAACACACCAGTTAATGTGAGTCCGTGGTATGCTTTTAAGGTTTGGTCAAAAACTCCAAAAACTATTACCATTAAAATGACCTATCAAGATTCTCGTAGTAGATACTACCCGAAAATAAGTACAGATGGTGAGAATTTTAAAGCTTTAGATAGTACTAACTATACAGCCTTAAATAAAGGTAAAGGTGATTTTGGTATTAACGCAGCGCCAGAATTTGTAGAAATAAAAGTTGATATAAGCGAAACGCCAACCTATATTACTGCTCAAGAACTTTATGGGTCTACCAGAGTAAAAAAATGGATTGATTCTTTATCCACAAAAGATTATATCACCACTTATGAAATTGGTAAAAGTAGAGAGAAGAGAACAATGAATTTAATGGAGGTCAGTAATGGTTCTCATAAAAAGGCCGTTATGGTGATTTCTAGACAACACCCGCCTGAAGTTACTGGTTTTCTTGCCATGAAATCTTTTATAGAAACACTTGCTGGAGATTCAGCTAAGGCACAAAAATTTAGAGATAATTTTGATTTGTTCGTAGTACCGTTAATGAATCCTGATGGGGTAGATAATGGTAATTGGCGTCATAATATGGGCGGAATAGACCTTAATAGAGATTGGCAAGATTTTAATCAGCCCGAAACTAAAAGTGTACGAGATTTCCTTGTAAAAAAGGAAGCTGAAGGATATGAATTTATCTTTGGAGCAGATTTTCATTCTACTTGGGATGATATTTATTACCCAATAGATTCTACCATAATTGGTAAAAAAGGTGACATTGTTTTTAATTGGATTGATAATATAACCAAACGATTGCCGCAAAAACATACGAACATAAAACCATCAACAGAGATAAAACCTACCATGGTATCTCGTAATTATTTTTACGTTAACCACGGTATGCCTGCAATTGTTTTTGAATTAGGCGATAATACCCCAAGAGATTTTCTTAAGCTAAAAGGTAAAGTTGCTGCAGAAGAACTTATGGATTTATTATTGGAATAAATTATTTACCAAAATTGACTTTATAACGCCAATAACTTATTCCTCCTAAAACTAAAACTCCTGCTACTAGGTAATAAATGAACATAGGCGTAATTACCTGTGCTCCACTAGCGTAACTATGCAAACCTGCCAAGTAAAAGTTAACCCCGAAATAAGTCATCATAATACTACCAAAAGCTACGACACTCATAAAATTAAAAGTCCATTTTCCTCTTAAACCAGGCACTAATCTTGTGTGAATCACAAATGCATAAATCATTATTGAAATAAGCGCCCAAGTTTCTTTTGGATCCCATCCCCAATAGCGACCCCAACTTTCATTGGCCCATTGTCCTCCTAAGAAGTTCCCAATAGTCAACATGACTAACCCAGTGGTAATGGCTAATTCATTTATAATGGTCAATTCTTTTATATTAATTGCCATACGTTCTTTATTCTTCTTGGTAGTCAGAATCATTAGAATTAAAGAAACAAGCCCCAGTATCATACCAACGGTTAATGGGCCATAACTACCCACAATAACAGCAACGTGAATCATAAGCCAGTAACTATCTAAAACAGGTTGTAAATTGGCAATTGATGGATCTATCCAACTTTGGTGTGCAATCCATAACAACATCGCAGTAACGAAGGCAGAAGCTGCAAAAGTCATATCACTCTTACGCCCAAGAGCCAAACCGATACCCATGGTTGACCAAGCAACATATAAAATACTTTCATACGCATCACTCCAAGGTGCATGACCAGAAATATACCAACGTAACGCCAAACCAGCTGTATGCCATAAAAAGAACATAATAATGGTTCCTTTAAAGAAATAAATAGCCACACGCCAAATAGAGCGATCTTTAAATATTTGAAAAATAAGCGTAAAAAACATTAATAAGCCAACAAAAGCGTAGTACTTATATAACCTATTAAAAATATCTAATCGATTATAAATTACCTCAGTATTAACTTTCTGTTTAGAAGGTAAAACCTCGCTACCATGATTCAATTGATTCTGTTCAAACGCTGCCAGTAATTTATCAGCTTGTGTATAATCACCACTTTCTTGAGCTTTACCTAAAGTCATTAGATAATAAGGCATCGCATTCTTAACGAAGTTGGCATAAAGAGAATCTCTAATTTCGTACTGTCCTCCCCTATATTCTATCGCCGAAATCCATTTATTATTTTCATCATCTAATAATGGAAAAATCTTTACGATATCTTGACCCAATGCTTGGTTCAGTAAACCCAAACGAATATTGGCATCTTTAAAATCTTGTTGAAATTTATTCGGATTGGTTGTAGACGTTGCTTCAACCAAAAAAGGCTCTAACTTATACTGTCCTTTATCATCAAAAAAATCGGTTGCTTTTACATATTCCTGTCCAGATGGAATTCCAATTATTTTCCTGATACTATCATTTTGAGCTTTTTTATCCAATGCGATGAACTCCGTGTTATACCAAACAGCAGGGTTCATCATCATAGAAAGCAAAATCTGGTCAGAATTATACTCTAAATAGGTATCCTTCAGGCTTAATTTACGAAGTAACTCTGATGAAAAGGTATTAATTGGCTTCATTCGGCCACCATCATCTTGTATAACCAGTTTCCCAAATTTATCTGCATGTTCTTTACCTATCATACTTGCTTTCAGCAAAGAATCGATTTGCATTTTAGTAGGCGTTGGTTGATGCCCGTGACCATCATCATCAGAATGCTGCTCTTGAGCATACGATGAAAAGGAGAATGCCATTAAAAGCGCTACAGCGCCAAACATCTTCTTCTTTTTTATCTTTATTTTGTCTAAAGAATCAGCCAAATCTCTGAAACGTGTCTTTCCAAAAAACATAATACCCATTAAACCTATGTACAATAGAAAATACCCAATGTAAGTTATCCAAGTTCCCCAAAAATCATGGTTTACAGATAACGTAGTTCCTTTTTCATCAGGATCAAAGCCCGATTGAAAAAAGCGATACCCTTGATGGTCTAAAACGTGATTCATAAAAATATCATAATCAAAAGGGCGTTCATCTTCAATGGTCACCCTACTCATAAATGAAGCATAACCTTTTTCTGTACCTGGATATTTTTCAGCAATAAAATCATTTAGTTTAATTCCGAAAGGCAATTCATGAACTTTAGAACCATAACGTATCATAAAATCGAGTCCGCCAACGTTTATTTTATCACTAAAATCAGAAGGTCCTTTACCTCCTAGAACTTTAACCTGTTTGGTTTCACCATTTGCCGACACATCAAAAACCATGGCATCTTGGTCTATTTTAGTTTTCTCGGCTTCAGGAATTTCAACAATGCCATATGAACCACGTGTTAAGGAATCTGGCAATACGAATTGCATACCCGCTGTATTATACAGCGAACGTAACTGCAATGGCTGTAGGCTATCTTTCACCAAAACACCTTGAAATTGGTCTGCCATACGCATATAACTACCTTCGAAAGGCGCATATATTTGATAAATAGAATCTGTCGTTTTTATATTTATAGCTCCCTCCGTATTGTTATTCAACGCAAACAAGACATTATGTATACTAGCTACCTTACCATCTTCTAAATAATGTTCATGACGTTGACCATCACCTGCTTCTACAATTTTTAAGTAATAGCTACCTTCAGTATCGGGTAATAAACCTTCTTTAGCACCAGCGATAAAATCAACATAAGAAACTTTAAAATCCTCTCCATTAAAATCTTCATTCCAAGGTAGGTTGGACTTTATAGCTTCTGAAGTAACAATTAAATCATCTTCTAACACCTTTCTACGTGGTTCTCCTTCTATATCACCATCAACATAAACCGTTAAAAATGTTTTATCCGAATAGAAAACCTGTTCCGTTTTACCTTCACGAATTGGCATCATACCTTCAAAACTAATATAACGAGTTACAAAAGCACCGATTATAATCAACACCCACGATAGGTGAAGAACTAATACGGGCCATTTTTCTAATCGAAACAAACGATATCTAGAAATGTTACCAATAAAATTGATAACAAAGAATACCATTATGACTTCGAACCATAATGCATTATAAATCCAAATGCGTGCAGTTTCTGTGCTGTACCAACTTTCTATGAAAGTACCGAATGCCATTGCGGTTGCAAAAACAATAAACAGAATTGACATTAAACGAGTAGAAAAGAATATTTTTTTGAACATTTCCGTCATTGAAGAAAGGCGTTGATTTTCAAGAAGCAAAAATAAGGTCTTTTCATCATTTATTAGCGCCTTTTATTACTTTAAAACATGATATAAACTGTTAATATTAATACAACAGTACTTCAATAAACTTTGTATTTTTGCGACATGATATCAGTAGTTATAGTTGGCACAGGTAATGTTGCTCAAAATCTTTTCCAGGCTTTTGAAAAAGTAACCGATGTGGAGATAAAACAAGTGATAGGTAGAAACGAGAATCATTTATCTTTTGTCAAGAATAAAGCACCTATAAATACCGATTTTAATAAAATACCAGCTGCTGATATATATATATTAGCAGTATCAGATGATTCAATTGGTTTAGTAGCAGAAAAATTCAAAGATTGTAAAGGAATATTAGTCCATACTTCTGGTGCTACCTCTTTAGATATTTTAAGTACATATGATAGAACAGGAATTTTCTATCCACTTCAAACATTTACAAAAGGTAAAATTATTTCCTTCAAGGACATTCCAATTTGTCTAGAAGCGAAGAACCTAAAGGATTTAGAACTATTGCAAAAACTAGGAGAAACACTGAGTAATACTGTTATCAAAGTGAGTTCAGAGCAACGGAAAGTACTTCATATTGCCGCAGTATTTGTAAATAATTTCACTAATTACATGTATACCATCGGTGAAGAAATCTGCACAGAAAATAATGTCGATTTTAAATTATTAAAACCCTTGATTAAAGAAACTGCAGCTAAATTAGATGATTTAACTCCTTATGAATCACAAACAGGACCAGCTAAAAGAGCGGACCAAAAAACCTTACATAACCATTTACAATTAATTAAAAATACACATCACAGGGAACTTTACACCCTATTAAGCAACGCAATTAAACATAAACATGGAAAAGAGTTATAAGGAGTATTTGAAAGACATTACGACATTCGTTTTTGATGTTGATGGTGTATTCACAGATGGTAGTCTTTTGATTACTACAGATGGTGAAATGCTTCGTAAAATGAGCGTAAAAGATGGTTACGCTTTAAAAGTTGCGCTTAATAAAGGATATAATGTTTGTATTATTACGGGTGGCACTAATGAAGGTGTTCGTAGTAGATTAAAAGCATTGGGTGTTACAGACATCTATATGGGTGCACACCATAAAATTGATGCCTTAGAAGAGTATATGGACATCTATCATATTGATGCTGAAAACGTATTATATATGGGTGATGATATACCAGATATACCACCTATGAAAGAGGTTGCCTTGGCTACCTGCCCTCAAAATGCCGTTGCTGAAGTAAAAAGCATTAGCCACTATATATCTCATATTAATGGTGGTCATGGTTGCGTTCGTGACGTTATAGAACAAGTTTTAAAAGTACGAGGCGATTGGATGAGCCATTTTAGTGCTGCAAACGATTAATTATGCTTAAAGAAAAACTGAAAGACTATACGATCATTTTAGCTTCTGGCTCACCACGAAGACATCAATTCTTCAAGGAAATGGAATTAGATTTTGAAGTACGATTAAAATCGGTCGAAGAAATTTATCCACCTGAATTAAAAGCTGCTGAGATATCAGATTACCTAGCTAAATTAAAGGCAGAGGTATTTAAAAATGAACTAGTAGAAAATGATATTTTAATCACTTCAGATACTGTTGTTTGGTATAAAAATGAATCTTTGGCAAAAGCTGCAGACAACTTGGAGGCCGAATCAATGCTTAAAAAATTGTCTAATGATTGGCATCAAGTGATAACTTCTGTTTGTTTTACGACAAGTGAACGACAAATTATATTGAATTCAATAACGGAAGTTAAGTTCAAAAATTTATCACATGAGGAAATCCAATATTATATTGAAAATTTTAAGCCTTATGATAAAGCAGGAGCTTATGGTATTCAAGAATGGATTGGATTAATTGGTATCGAAGAAATAAAAGGGTCATATACTAATGTAGTAGGACTACCAACCCAATTGGTATATGAAACACTGTCTAACATGGCAAAATAACATATATTAAAATCTAAAAACATGGTAATTATGAAAGGCATAAAACTCAATTCAACACTTTATTGCATTTTCGGAATAGTACTGTTATTTACTTCTTGCAAAGGGAAATCAGAAGATAGCAACAATGCTATAGCCAATGGTACCACTAAAAATGAAGTAAAAGAACCTAAAAAACAACTTTCTCAAGAATTCAAAGATTATTGGTACAATGGAACCGCAGAAATTACCTCATACACTTTAAAACAAGCTAGGTATGGCGAAATGAGAGAAGGAACTGCTGTTATGATATATGTAACTGAACCATTTCTGCCCGGATTACAAGTAAAGGCTGATACGAACGATAATGATAACATACCTGTTCTTAAACTAAATTCTACAAAGAATTATATAACAGGCATTTACCCGTACTCTATAATGACAAGTAGTTTTTATCCTGTTCATGATAATCAACATTCGTTAAAACTTTCATTTTCCTCTCAGGAGTGGTGTGGTCATGTTTATGCGCAACTAAATAATAGAGAAGATTTTGATATTATATCGCACTCCTATTTTGGTTCAGAAGCAGACCAAGAATATCATTTAGAAAAAACAGATCTTGAAAATGAAATTTGGAATAAAATCCGAATCAACCCTACTAATTTGCCTATAGGTGACATTACTATGATTCCTTCTTTAGAATTCATAAGACTTACTCATAAAGAGTTTAAGGCCTATAAGGCGACTGCTTCTTTAACTAAGGTTGAAGATTTAAATTCATATGAAATCACCTATCCTGAATTACAACGCACTTTAAAAATTAATTTTCAAAACGAATTTCCTTATACCATTGAAAGCTGGACAGATACTTTTCATGATGGTTTTGGAGATGATGCAAAAATTTTAACTTCTACTGCCACAATAATTAACAGGATTACAACACCTTATTGGCAACAGAAATCGAATAAGGATTTATCTTTGCGCGACAGTTTAGGATTATAATCTTATGAGAAATTTTATCGCCAATCATAACAATGAGCTAATCTATAGTCTTGTTGTTTTTATTGTTATCCTTATTTTGAAATTTCTTTTTACCACAGCGGTAAGAAAGGTTAGTAAAATCAGTGATTTCAATCCTGTTCGCACCAACTTAATTATCAAGTTTATTAATATAGCACTTACTATAATTGCCGTAGTTGCACTTACTTTAGTCTGGAGTGTAAACTATCAGGATTTAGGCGTTATGCTCTCTTCCGTTTTTGCTGTCATAGGTGTTGCTCTTTTCGCGCAATGGTCTATTCTTAGTAATATCACAGCAGGTGTTATCATTTTCTTTTCTTTTCCTTTTAAAATAGGAAACACCATTCGTATTTTAGACAAAGAATTAATCGACCCAAATAATGCTGCTTTAGACACCTTCGTAATTGAAGATATTAGAGCTTTTCATCTTCATTTAAGAAGAAATAATGGTGAGATTCTTACCTATCCAAATAACTTGGTATTACAGAAAGGCGTAATTCTAATTTCTACATATCAACAAGGTGAATTTTTCAATACAGAGGAAGAGGAAGAACAAACGATGTGATTTTGTTAAAGAACTCGTAAAAAAGCCCTGTTAGGTACTAATCTTATTATATTTGGATCTACTACAAAAACCATCCAAAAATGCGCCATATATTAGGGCTAATAACCTGTTGTCTGTTAATATGCAATACTATTACTTCCCAGACACCAAAGAATAGTTCTCCCGCAGATATCTACCACTCTATTGAAAAATTAAATTTTTTAGGTTCCGCTTTATACATTGCCGCCCACCCTGATGACGAGAATACTAGATTAATATCATACTTATCAAATAGCACTAATGCCAGAACGGGATATCTTTCATTGACGAGAGGTGATGGAGGTCAAAATTTAATCGGCTCTGAATTACGTGAACTTCTAGGCGTTTTACGAACACAAGAATTGCTTGCAGCTAGACGGGTTGATGGTGGTGAACAATTCTTTACACGTGCTAATGATTTTGGATATTCAAAACACCCTAGCGAAACTCTAGAAATATGGAATAAAGAGGCCATTTTAGGAGATGTAGTACAGGCAATTCGTAAGTTTAAACCTGATGTAATCATTAATAGGTTTGACCACAGAACTCCAGGTAGCACACATGGTCATCATACTTCATCGGCTATGTTAAGTTTTGAAGCCTTTGACCTTGCGAATGATGAAACTGCTTACCCTAATCAGTTAAAAACTTCTAGCACTTGGCAACCTAAGCGATTGTTTTTCAATACATCATGGTGGTTTTATGGAAGTGAAGAAAAATTCAAAAAAGCCGATAAATCCAAAATGCTTAATATGGATGTCGGTGTTTACTACCCAATGTTGGGCATGTCTAATAATGAAATAGCATCATTAGCCAGTAGTCAGCATTTATGCCAAGGTTTTGGAAGATTAAGTTCAAGAGGTTCTGAAAATGAATATATTGAGTTATTAAAAGGTGACTTGCCAGAAGATAAAAACAATATTTTTGATGGAATAGACACTAGTTGGTCGAGAATAAAAGGAGGTAAAGCTATTGGGGAAATTCTTTATGGGGTACAAGCTAACTTTAATTTTAAAAACCCAACGACACATTTACCTTCCTTATTAAAAGCATACCAGTTACTACAAAAAACTACCGATGAGCATTGGAAGGAGCTTAAGACAAAAGAATTAACTAATATAATAACTGCTATATCTGGCTTGTATTTAGAAGCTACAACAGAAACATCGTATACGAACCCAGGCGAGATGATTACTATTCAAATACAAGCTCTAAATAGAAGTTCTGTAAATGTCAAAATAAAATCATCTTATATTAATAGTCAAGATATAGCTATTAACGATATTGTTTTAAAGAATAACGAATCATTTGAGAAAAAAGCAAGTCTCAATATACCAACCTCTACTGAATTTACGAGTCCGTATTGGCTAATGGAAAAAGGAACACTTGGCACATATACTGTAAACAATAGCGCTTTAATAGGTAAGCCAGAAACACCAAGAGCTTTTAAAGTAACATTTAATCTAGATTTTAATGGCGTTGTAATACCAGTATCTAAGGCTGTAGTTTATAAGTATGCTAAACCCGAAAAAGGAGAAATATATCAACCTTTTGAAATAATACCAGAAGCTACTGCAAGTTTTGCTGATAAGGTTTTAATATTTGCTGATGCCTCTGAAAAAAGAATTCCTGTAATTATAAAGGCACATAAAGACAGTATTTCAGGGACTATCGAATTAAAATATGGTTCAGGGTGGAAAGTTGACAAAACATCTCAACCCTTTTTTATAGCTAAGAAAGGTGATGAAAAAACAGTTTATTTCAAATTAAGTCCACCAGCTTCTGAAAATGAAAACACTATCTCCCCTATCATTAAATTAAATGGTAATGAAATTACGAAGGAGTTAGTAACTATTTCTTATGACCATGTTCCTACCCAAACAGTACTACTGCCGTCAGAGGCAAAAGTAGTACGCCTAAACATACAAAAGGCAGGAGATAATATTGGCTATATTATGGGTGCTGGTGATGAAGTACCCACTAGTTTAGAACAAATTGGGTACAATGTTCAAATAATCGACCCAACTACAATTACAGCAGAATCATTGGCAAAATATGATGCAGTTGTACTAGGTATACGTGCATATAATGTTGTAGATGCCTTAAAATTCAAACAACGTTTTATACTTGATTATGCTAAAAATGGTGGCACTGTTATTGTGCAATATAACACAGCAAGTAGATGGGGTAATCAATTTGAAAATATAGCACCATATGAACTAGAAATTTCTAGAGATCGTGTTACTAATGAAAATTCTGATGTAGAAATTATAGCTAAAGATAATTCGTTAGTTAATTTTCCTAACGAAATTAATCAAGATGATTTTAAAGGATGGGTTCAGGAGCGAGGATTATATTTCCCTAATAAATGGAGTTCAGAATTCACTCCTATTCTTAGCATGCACGATAAAGACGAAGAAATTACAAAAGGTAGCCTATTAATTGCCCCTTACGGAAAGGGAAACTATATTTATACCGGACTTAGCTTTTTTAGAGAATTACCTGTTGGTGTACCAGGAGCTTATAAATTATTCTCTAATATGCTTTCGGTAGGCAAGGATAAAGTGGAAGTTAAAGGGAAAATAAAAGGATGAAAACAGAACGCGACGAAAACACAACTTGGAAAAAAGAGTACACTATCCTACTGGTGCTCAACACAATATATATTCTTATTTTCTATTACATTATGACATCATTCAACTAATATGGGAGGATTAGATTGGATTATTCTGGCCAGCACCTTACTCTTTATAGTTATATACGGAGTGTGGAAAACTAAAGGAAGCAAGAACGTCGACGATTACGTACGTGGTGGTAACGACTCTAAATGGTGGACCATTGGTTTATCTGTAATGGCCACACAAGCAAGTGCAATCACTTTTTTATCGACACCAGGTCAAGCATTTCATGATGGAATGGGCTTTGTGCAATTTTACTTTGGCCTTCCTATTGCCATGATTATTATATGTTTGGTATTCGTTCCGTTGTACCATAAAATGAAGGTCTACACGGCATACGAATTTCTTGAAAATAGATTTGATCTTAAAACTAGATCCTTAACTGCTGTTTTATTTTTAATTCAAAGAGGTTTAGCCGCCGGTATTACAATTTTCGCTCCTTCTATAATTCTCTCTGCCGTATTGGGTTGGGATTTGCGTACCCTAAACGTTATTATAGGAACCCTAGTAATCATATATACTGTTTCGGGAGGAACAAAAGCTGTTAGCGTTACGCAAAAGCAGCAGATGTTCATTATTATGACCGGTATGTTCATCACTTTCTTTTTCATTTTAGGTTATCTACCATCAGATATAACCTTCAGTAAAGCAATGAAAATAGCAGGCGCCAGTAATAAACTTGACATTTTGAATTTCGATTTAGATACTTCTAGCCGATATACATTCTGGAGTGGTATTACAGGTGGTTTGTTTTTATTTCTAGCATATTTTGGCACTGACCAAAGTCAAGTACAACGCTACTTATCCGGTAAATCCGTTAGAGAAAGTCAATTAGGCCTTGTTTTCAATGCCATTTTAAAAATTCCGATGCAGTTTTTCATTCTATTGGTCGGTGTTATGGTATTTGTATTTTACCAGTATAATCCTTCTCCATTGAACTTTAATCCATCAGCTACGCAAGCGGTAATGAAATCGCCTTATGCAGATGATTATAAGCTTTTGCAAGAAGGACAAGTTGCTTTAGAAGCTGAAAAAAGAATTGCTCAAAACAAATTTTCATCGGCTCTGGAAATAAAAGAATATACTGCGGTTGAAGAAGCGAAGCAACAAATAATTCGTATCAATCAAAAAGATAGTACCAATCGTATTGCCGCTAAATCATTGATAAGCCAAGCAAATGATGTGGTAGAAACAAATGATAAGGATTATGTTTTCATCCATTTTATACTAAATAATTTACCGACCGGTTTGGTGGGGTTATTATTAGCCGTAATACTTTCTGCTGCCATGTCATCCACAGCGTCTGAACTCAATGCACTCGGCACCGTCACAGCTTTAGATTTATATAAGCGAAATATGACCCGTAATTTAACTGAGGCCCATTATGTTAAGGCATCAAAGTACTTTACGCTATTATGGGGTATAGTGGCAATTTCCATAGCTAGTGTTGCCAATCTATTTGATAATTTGATACAATTAGTAAATATCATAGGCAGTATCTTTTATGGTAATGTATTAGGCATTTTTCTAATTGCTTTCTTTTTTAAATTCATAAAAGGAAATGCCGTATTCTTTGCTGCTGTTGTTACTCAAATTATTATTTGTATAATCTATTATTACTTAATTCACATATACCCTTCTGGCCAAGAAAAACTAGGTTATTTATGGCTTAACTTTATTGGCGCCGCAATGGTAATACTTATTTCATTTGTGTTTGAAGCGTTTGATAGAATGTTGAAAAAACCACTTCCTACAGTTCAATGAAACAAGTTTATTTTACCTAAAAATTAATGGTACATAAAACAATTATTTCTTTTTTTAAAGAGAACTATAATAGCAACCCACTTTTATTTAAAGCTCCGGGTCGTATAAATCTTATAGGTGAGCATACCGATTACAATGAAGGTCTTGTACTACCAGCTTCTATCGAAAAGGGTATCTACTTTGCAGTTTCAGGTAACAATGATGATACAATTAGAATAGAAGCTTTTCTCACCCAAGCGGAGAAAATAGAATTCGCCTTAAATGGTACTCATAAAAAGTTCAATTCTTTTTGGGGAAATTATTTTAAAGCAATCATAGAAATTCTTATTTCTGAAAATTACCCTATAAAAGGGATGAATTGCGTTTTTGGTGGTGATATTCCTATTGGCTCAGGACTTTCCTCATCTGCTGCACTCTGTTGTGGTTTTATTTATGCCTTAACAAAGATTTCAGGTAAAGAAATTTCACGTGAAGATATTGCCTTAATAGCACAAAAAGCAGAACATAAAATCGGACTAAATTGTGGTTTGATGGATCAGTATGCTGTTCTCTTTGGAAAAAAAGGAAATGCATTCTTCTTAGACTGTAAAGATTTAAGTCATAGTTATATTCCTATAAATTTGAATGGGTATAGTTGGGTATTGGTGAATTCGAATATAAAACACAACCTTGCTGTAGATTCAGAATATAACAAAAGACGTATTTCTTGCGAAAACATAGTTAAAGAGGTAAAACTGTTAAAGCCCGAAGTTAATTCGCTTCGTGATGTTACACTAAAAGATTTACAAAGCGTTGCTGAAAATAGCGATGCTATAGATATTAAAAGGGCCAAATACGTAATCGAAGAAAATGAGCGCGTACACCAAATGATGAAAGCCTTAACAGAGGGCGATGCACAAGCCGTAGGAAGAATTTTGAAAGAAGGTCATTGGGCAATGTCAACTCAATATGAAATAACCACTCCAGAATTAGATGCTCTAGTAAAAATTGGAGAAGATTTAAATGGTATTCTAGGCTCTAGAATGATGGGTGGCGGCTTTGGAGGTTGTACCATTAACCTTATTGAGACTACTAAATTAGACTCAAGCATTTCTTCATTACTAGAAGCTTATAAAAAAGAAACTAATATCGAAGCCGAGTATTACCATTTAGCTATTGATGATGGTGTTAAAGTATTTTCATAATATTTATTTTTTTACAAAAAAAGTCCGTGTATAAATTATACACGGACTTTTCATATATCTAAAGGTTACTAATTACTTAGAACCCCACTCTTTTAATGAATCATTGTTCATTTTAATATAATCATTGTTACCTGCTTCAGTAGCACCTGCTAATGATTTTTTAGCAGCCTCAATGGCTCCCTTTTTATCACCTGCTTTTGCTAAAATTAAAGATTGTTGTCTAAACTGCCAAAATGCTGGTTTTTCAGTCATTGATATTGCTTTGCCCATCCATTCTTTAGCTTTGTTAATATCCTTACCTTCACTTGAATAATAAACTGCAGCTGCATAATAATCATCAGCTGTAGGTCCGTTTAAAGCTTTATCAATACTTTGCATAACCGTAGCGTCTGTAGGCACAGTGAAAGGAACAGCTACATAAGTATTCTCCCAAATAATTCCGATACTCGCACCATTGCTCATTACGTCGTCAACCGTTATAGTAAAAGTTTCAACTGGCATATCCATTTTATAAACAGGTACAGATAAACTTGCGACTACTTTACTTTCTTCCCACTTGCTTGGCGTACCACCACCAACGATATCTGTGTAAAAGAAAACTTCCCAATTAGAAGCTCCTGGTTTTGTGAATATTGAATAAGTGCCGGCTTTTACTTCTTTACCACCAATAGTTACATCGGTATCAAAAGTAATTTTAGTGTATGCATTTGCACCAGTTCTCCATAATTTATCGAAAGGAACTAGGTTACCATATACTTCTCTACCTCTCATGTTAGGTCTAGAATAATCTATCATCACCTCTGTTAAGCCCACAGTTTGCATCAATTTAGCAGATGGACTTGGGGCAGGTGTATTTATTTGTGCCTCAACAGTAAGTGAAGCTACAATTGCCAATAAAAAAAGTACTACTTTGTTCATAATTTTTGTTGATTAGTTTATAATGGTAAAACTAATTATAAACAATCTGCAGAAATGTTAATAAATTCTTAAATACCTAAGGACCTTTATTCTAATAGACTGCGAAAGGTTTTGCTATTACGCCATCCTCAAGATATAATGCCAAATAATAAATCGAAGTCTCCAAATTTTTCGATATAATACCTTTCTTTCCAATCTCACCATCGTTTTTCCAAACTTGCCTACCTAAAACATCAAATATTATTTGCCCATATACTATCTTGTTGGTAGATAAAGTATAGTGATATTGATTCGTAGAGTTATCCTTAAAAATAACAAGCTTGTCATTTTCTTCTGTATTCTCAGGATTAGGAGTTTCCGGTTCAGGATTCTCAGGTTCTTCTGGTGTCTCAGGCTCTTCAGGAATACTAGGTTCTTCTGGCACCTCCGGTTCCTCAGGGTTACCAGGTTCTTCTGGTTCTTCTGGGTTTTCAATTTCTGTGTCAGGAATTTGAAATGAAAACAATCTTGAAGATGACTCTATGGTCGGGCTTTGTCTCGAGTAATATTCTGAAGAAAAGAAATAGTTATTTGCATTTGTTTGAGTTAGTCCTTCAGATTGAACAAAGTTTAATCCCAGTGATTGTTGTGTATATCCATCGAAAATAGAATTAAAATCAAGATGCTCTACAATGCCAATAAATGGACTTAAAATAGATGAGTATCCAATAATAACCAATCTATTCGATTCTGAATCATAGGTTGCATCGGTAACTAATCCTATATTTTCAGAAGCTCCGACCCTACTCGCTACATGTGTTCCCGGAAATTTAGACATTTCATAGGCAACAGAACCGAGGCTCTGCCATTGTTTTGTCAAAATTACTATTCTATCATCGATAACAAAAAATGCTTCAGCATCCCAGTCACTATTTCCATTATTTATGAAGTCTTGTTGGTCTTCGTATGAGAAATTAATGGTGGTGGCAGTAACAATATTAGAGTTCAAATAGTCTTCCTTTACTATTATATGAATTGCTAAATCAGTTCGTGTACCAACATTATTACCAAAATCACCTATGTAAATATATTCATCATCTTGAGAAATTGCTTCCCAATCAATATTGTCAACATTACTTATGGTAACTCTTCTTTGAATAGATAGCGTTAAAGTATCTAACTCATACAAAACAGCTTGATTACCAGAGTCATTATGGGTAACTAAGCGTTCATTAAAATAAATTAAACCCGAAGTTTCAAAAATCTCATTCGTCAACTCACCAACGGTTTGTATATTCTCTTGTCCAGACACTTGATATGACAGAATGAAAAGAAAAACAAGTACGATTTGTTGTAGAATAACTTTCATAGATGCAAAATAAACGACAAAAATTATAAATAGCTGTATATAAGCGACCTAAATTAATATTAATCGATAAAGTCTGTCATTTTTGGAGAAAATACACTCCAATTTAATTATTGTTTAACTAATTTTAATTTTAATTAAACAAAAATTGATTCTATCTTTGTTAAAATTACAAATATGAAACTATATCAATTACATTCTAAACAAGCTTTGCCTATTACAAAGAGTGAAGCTTGGGGTTTTCTTTCGAATCCTGCGAATTTAAAAGTTATTACTCCAGAACACATGGGGTTTCATATTTTGTCGGGTGCAGATAGACCAATGTTTCCTGGTCAAATCATACAATATAAAGTTTCCCCTTTCCCAGGATACAGCACAAAATGGGTAACAGAAATTACCCATGTAAATGAAGGCAATTACTTTGTTGATGAACAACGATTTGGCCCTTACGCCCTTTGGCATCATAAACACTTTATTAAAGAAATTGATGGAGGCGTAGAAATGGAAGATATCATTGATTACAAAATTCCTTTTGGCATTTTAGGGCGAATAGCACATCCTATTTTCGTGAAAAAACAATTGTTGGAGATATTCAAACACCGTGAACAAAAATTAAAAGAACTATTCGGAACATTAGAAGGTGTTCCAAATGAACTTACATTAAAATCATTTTAAATGAAAAACATTTTACTTATTGGTGGATCGCACGGCATTGGCCTTTCTATCGTTGAAGAACTTCAAGAAACACATAAAATATATGTTGCATCTCGTACAGATGATTCATTAATACATGACAATGTAATTCATATTCAATTTGATGCCACAACAGATGAATTAGATGTTTCAAAGCTTCCCGAAAAAATTGACGGATTTGTATATTGCCCTGGAAGCATTAATCTAAAACCTTTTAAAATGATGAGTTTAGAGACTATAAAAGAAGATATGGAACTCAATTTCTTTTCATTGGTAAAGGTTGTAAAGGCAATAATAACAAGAATGGATGAAGGTTCTAGTATGGTATTCTTTAGTACCATTGCAGTTGGTACTGGTATGCCATTTCACACGAGTGTAGCTGCCGCAAAAGGTGCTATTGAAGGTTTTGCTAAGTCAATGGCTGCAGAATACGCACCAAAAATAAGAGTGAACGTAATTGCCCCTTCGTTGGTTGATACACCGTTAGCTAAAAGACTATTGAATAACGACAAGAAAAGAGAAATGATGAATGAACGCCATCCTTTAAAAAGAGTCGGTAATTCAGAAGATATTGCCAACAGCGCAGTATTTTTATTAAGTGATAAAAGCACATGGATTACAGGTCAAATTATCGGAGTCGATGGCGGACTTTCTACATTAAATATCAACTAAATGTCAAAAAAAGAAATATCGCTTTTCTGGTTTAGAAGAGATCTTAGGTTAGATGACAATGTTGGTTTTTTAGAAGCATTGAAAAGTGATTATCCAGTTCTTCCTGTTTTTATATTTGATAAGGATATTTTATCTAAACTACCAAAAGATGATGCTCGGGTAACCTTTCTACATAATACTATCCAGACCATGTGTATTCAACTTCAAAAAGAGAATAATAGCTCAATAGCCATGTATGATGGTAAGCCTTTGGATATTTTAAAAAGAATAACTGAAGAATATGATGTAAAACAAATCTTCACCAATAGAGATTATGAGCCTTATGCAAAAAAACGAGATACTCAAGTAGCGGAATTCTCTTTAGAAAAAAATATTGAATTCAAAACTTTTAAAGATCAAGTTATTTTTGAAAAATCTGAAATTGTTAAAGGTGATGGTGAACCTTATGTTGTATTTACGCCGTATAAAAACAAATGGAAAGAAAATTTTAAAGCTAACAATGATTTAAAGATTCACTCTACAAATAAGCATTTATCAAACCTAATAGAAAACAAAAGCCTTCCTAATTTGTCATTACGTGATATTGGTTTTATAAAATCTAAAATTGAGATTCCAGAATACAATGTAACCCCTACTCTTATTGACAATTATGAAGATACTCGGAATTTTCCAGCTAAAGAGAATGGCACATCTCATTTAGGTCCGCATTTGCGTTTTGGAACTGTTTCTATACGCAAAATGATGAAAAAGGCTATTGCGGAAGAAAACGAAGTATTCTGGAGTGAGTTAATTTGGAGAGAATTTTTCATGTCTATTCTTTGGCATTTCCCCCATACTGTCCATAATGCTTTTAGAGCTAAATATGATCGTATTGAATGGAGAAATAATGAAGATGAATTTGAGAAATGGAAAAATGGAGAAACAGGCTATTTATTAGTCGATGCAGGTATGCGAGAATTGAATACAACAGGATACATGCACAATAGAGTTCGCATGTTGGTGGCCAGTTTTCTATGCAAACATTTATTGATAGATTGGCGTTGGGGTGAAACTTATTTTGCCGAAAAATTATTGGATTATGAATTGAGTTCTAATGTCGGTAATTGGCAATGGGCTGCTGGTACTGGTGTTGATGCAGCTCCATACTTTAGAATCTTCAATCCGATGACCCAAGTTGATAAATTTGACAAGAAAAAAGAATACATCAAAAAATGGATTCCAGAATACGATACAACCGATTACCCAGAAAAAATGGTAGATCATAAGTTGGCTAGAGAACGATGCTTAGAGACCTATAAACAGGCTTTGAGTTAAGTTTTATTTTGCCAATTGGCGATCTAACTCTTGTTGACTTACGACTCTTCTTTTAAGTATATTCACATAACTTAATGCTTCCTTATTACCATAGTCGGTATATGCTTTTGAGGCAAATTCAATCGCTTTATTTAGATTTCCATTTATTTCATTGCTTATCGCCATATTATAAAAGGCTCTACCAGCTATTTTGCTTTTTGGATTATTTAGTTCTGAATTCCATAATTCTGCCGCACCATCCCAGTTTCCTGTTTGGGCTCGTCTTTTGGCAATTTCAAAATTGTTACTTCCTTTTACAAAATAATCCCTTGCAATACGTATATGCTCAGGTTTAGTAAAAAGCGCATAATTTGTACCCAAATCAGAACTTACGCTTAAAACTGCTTCTTTTCTATTCACAATAGCTTCTAAAGCCTTAACAGGATTTATCCCTTCACCTTTAGAAAAAACTTGATCATTTGAAACATATTGGTCTACAATAGTCCTGTCCGCAGGATCATACACACGCCAACCATTTTTTATAACTGTATTCAACTTAATTCTATGACCTGGTATTTCTGCCACTATACCTAAATCATTGGGTATCCTAACTGTGGTCATTTCATAATCTGCAGCGGTATCCGTATCATAAAATTCTAAAGAGAATAATACATCTACTCCATTCTCTTTACATATTTGGTCAACAATTTCCCAAGAAAGAGCAGCAGGAAAAACACCTAATCCTTTTTCAAAATCTTTTTGACTTTCAATAATTTTAACAACTTCAAAACGGTTTCCTCGCTCTAGTTCATATCTAAGACCAGAAATTGCATTTACAGCTCCTTCCTTATCCAGATTAAGTCCTTCCAGGGATAATATTTTATCGATTTTATCTAATATTCTATTATTTTCAGAAGCGCTACTCCTATTGATAATACCAATACTTGCTACGTCAGAAGGTATTGAAACTTGAGCTGGTTGGGTTACACCCATTGTCAACCTATTGGTCGAACTACAAGCAATAATTGAAATTGATGCGAAGGTCAACAATGATTTAAAAACCAAATTTTTCATAATTCAAAAAAAATTAAAATATAACGATTTGATTATTAACGAAAAATGAGACTTTAAATTATATAATTGATAAGCTTTTGCTGATTTAATATTTAAATAATTAATATTCAAATTAAAAAATAAAGACATACTAATTAGAGTGAAGCATGTATCAAATAGTACTTTTAATTAAAGCGTGTAATTCGTTATATTTACTCTGATAATATTTCTAACGCTCTACTTCCATAACGAATTAGAGTAATCTACTAACCAACTTTACCTAAAATGAAAAACATCTTTCTATTAACGCTCTGTTTGTGCATGAGTGTTACGGTTTTTTCTCAGAAAATGAGCAAAGACAAAAATTTTATTATTTCTTCCGTTGAAAAGCACAAAGCGGAGCTTATCAAAATAAGTGATTCTATTTGGGCACTTGCCGAAACTGCTTTTGACGAAAATGAATCTTCGAGAATTTTGGCCGATTATGCTGAAAAAAACGGTCTTACGGTAACAAGAGGTGTTGCTGATATCCCAACAGCTTTTACAGCTACTTATGGTTCTGGAAGCCCAGTCATTAGTATACTAGGTGAATTTGATGCTTTGCCCGGTATCTCACAAAAAACAAGTCCAATAAAAGAACCTTTTAAGGAAGGTGCTGCTGGTCATGGTTGTGGTCATAACATGTTCGGTACAGCCAGTCTAGGTTCTGCCATTGCTATTAAAGAGTTAATGGATGCTGGAAAAATAACTGGTACTGTGAAATTTTTAGGTACACCTGCTGAAGAGAAATACTTCGCAAAAGTTTGGATGGTAAAAGCCGGTCTTTGGGATGACGTCGATGTAAATGTAAGCTGGCACCCATCTGCTGGTATTGAGGCTGATGTTCAGAGCGGATTATCGCTCATTGATTTTATCGTTGAATTTTATGGACAAGCCGCACATGCTTCTATGGATCCTTGGAATGGACGTAGTGCTTCAGATGCATTAGAATTATACACTACAGGAATAAACTATTATAGAGAACATATTTTACCAACTTCTAGAATTCATTATCATATACAAGATGGTGGTCAGGTAGTAAATGTGGTACCAGATTATGCTAAACTTTGGGTTCGTGTTAGAGATCCAAAGAGATCAAAAATGTTACCGACTTATGAACGTGTAAAAGCAATGGCGGAAGGTGCTGCTATTATGGCCGATGTCGATTACAAAATATCATTGGTTTCTGGAATATATGAAACCTTGGTAAACCGTTCTGGTGGAGAAATAATGCAGAACAACCTTGAACTGCTAGGGCCAATTACCTATACCGAAGAAGAAACTGTATTTGGTAAGGCAATACAAAAAGCAACTGGCAAACCTGAACTTGGGATGGATGGTACCGTTCACCCTTTAAAGGAAACGGAAGAAAACCCTGGTGGTGGTTCTACCGATGTAGGTGATGTAAGCTGGAATGTACCAAACATTAACTTAGGAGTTTCGGTTGCACCAACAGGTACACCATGGCACTCATGGGCAGTAGTTGCTTGTGGAGGCATGTCAATAGGACATAAAGGTATGATTCATGCATCGAAAGCCATGGCGATGACAATGTTAGACCTTTTTCAAAATCCTAAATTAGTTTCCAAAGTAAAAGAAGAGTTTAAAACTCGAAAAGGAGATGAAGTTTATGAACCAATGATCGAAGGTCCTCCACCTTTAGATGGTGAATAAAATAAGTAATAAAAAAGTAGCTATCTTAATCGATAGCTTCTTTCATTTTTAAGTAACTTGAAAGTTCAAAATCACACTTTAAAAATGAAAAATTTAATATTACTGGTTCTCTTTATATCCGGTTCATTCGCATCTGCACAATCCTTCGATTTTCAATATGACCATTATTCTCTTATTGTAAAAGATTTAGATAAGGTAGGTGCATTTTATAAAAACATATTGAACCTAAAAGAAATTCCGCACCCTTCAGCCCCATCAGGGTTTAAATGGTTTGTAATTCAAGGAAATTCACAATTACATTTAATTGGCAAAGATAGTGTAGCGATGGAGCATAGTAAAAGTGTTCACCTTTGTTTAGCTACACAAAAACTAGATGAACTTATTACTTATCTAGAAGAAAAAAATATAACGTATTGGGATTGGCCCGGTAAAGAGAATTCGGTTACTCTTAGAGCCGATGGTGTTCGTCAGATTTACTTAAAAGACCCTGAAAGCAATTGGGTAGAAATAAACAACGCAGCGCATTAATTTAAGTATAAATTAAATTTCATAACCCTATGAAAAGTGATATCAAGCAAATATTCAAATTAGATTTTCCATGGCAAACTCAAGATCCCTTTCTATTTTGTGTATATCACTTAGACCACTACCCAAAAGGAAACGGAGAGCTTGGTCCTGTTGATTCTTTAGAAGGTAGAAATCTTGGTAATGATTTTATAGTGAAAGATGGATGGCGAATGTATCATGGAACAGCTATACCTGGTTTTCCTGCACACCCACATCGAGGTTTTGAAACAATAACTATTGCAAACAAAGGTTTTTGTGATCATTCCGATTCTTTAGGTGCTGCTGGCCGTTTTGGCGAGGGAGATGTACAGTGGATGACGGCAGGTAGCGGTGTTCAACATTCTGAAATGTTTCCATTGCTACATACCGAAAAGGAAAATACACTAGAACTTTTTCAAATTTGGTTGAACTTACCTAAAAAAAATAAGTTTGTCGATCCACATTTTAAAATGTTGTGGCATGAAGATATTCCTATCTTAAATTTAGAAGGAGGAACAATCAAAATAGTTTCTGGTAATTTCAATAATCAAATCGCACCTGACTCTGCTCCAGATTCTTGGGCTGCAGAGAGCGAAAATGAAGTTGCTGTTTGGTTAATCAAAATAAATGCCAACGGGACAATTAAGTTACCAAAAGCAGGTAATGATACTGTTCGAACCATCTATTTTTATGAAGGTGATTCTTTAAATATATCGGGAGAACTTATTCATCCAAATCATGGTATTGAAGTTGATGCATCTAAGGAAATTGAATTAAAAGCGAGTACAAGTGAAGTTAAAATATTAGTTCTACAAGGCAAACCAATAAATGAACCTGTTGCTAAATATGGTCCGTTTGTAATGAATACCGATAAAGAGTTGCAAGACGCGATGGAAGAATTTAGACTAACACAATTTGGTGGTTGGCCTTGGAGAAACCCTGACCATGTTCATGAGGCAAACCGTGGCAGGTTTGCAAAATATCCTGACGGAACTATAGTAGAAAAGTAAATGCTCGAAAAAATCCGTTTAATATGTGATAGTGGTTTACTGGTTTTGATATGGATAGTTCAACTAATCATTTATCCTAGTTTCTCTTATTATAAACATGAAGACCTATACCATTGGCATGAAACCTACATTAAAAGAATTGCTATAATCGTAATACCCCTAATGTTCGGTCAATTGATTGCGACCGGTTTACAAGTATATTATAATCAAGATTTTTATACGCTAGCCAGTGCTTTATTGGTCATTGGAGTCTGGGTGATAACTTTTACTGTATTTGTACCATTACATAAAAATATTTCCAATAAAAATTCCGTTCAATTATCTATAGAAAAACTAAAACTCCATAATTGGCTAAGAACCATATTATGGAGTTTAATATTTTTATTAACGTTCTATATTACACTTAGATTCTAACAATCTTAGCTCCAATAGCGCGTAATCTTTCATCTATATTCTCGTAACCACGATCAATTTGTTCAATATTATGAATAGTAGACGTTCCTTTTGCAGATAGTGCTGCAATCAATAAAGAAACACCCGCTCTAATATCTGGTGAAGTCATAGTAGTCGCTTTCAATGTCGATTTGAAATCATGACCAATTACGGTTGCTCTATGTGGATCACATAGAATAACCTTAGCTCCCATATCTAACAACTTATCCACAAAAAACAATCGACTTTCGAACATTTTTTGATGAATGAGCACCTCTCCTCTAGCCTGTGTAGCTACAACCAAAATAATACTCAACAAATCTGGTGTTAAGCCTGGCCATGGAGCATCGGCAATGGTTAATATAGAACCATCGATATAGTTTTGTATTTCATAACCATCCTTATGCATGGGTATATAAATATCATCACCCTTACGTTCTAACGTAATTCCTATTTTTCTGAATACAGTTGGTATTTGACCTAAATCATCCCAACTAACATCTTTAATGGTCAATTCACTTTTAGTCATGGCCGCTAATCCAATCCAGCTACCAATCTCAATCATATCAGGAAGCATTCGGTGATCAGTACCACCAAGTTTTTCAACACCATCAATAACTAATAGATTAGATCCTACGCCAGTAATTTTAGCCCCCATTCTATTCAGCATTTTACATAATTGCTGTAAATAGGGTTCACATGCAGCATTATAAATAGTTGTTTGACCTTCAGCAAGAACGGCTGCCATAACAATATTGGCCGTTCCTGTTACAGAGGCCTCATCTAACAACATATAAGTACCAATCAACTTCTCGGCTTCTACACCGTAGAAATATTCTTCACGATTATAGCGAAACTTTGCACCTAATTTTATAAAACCTTCAAAGTGAGTATCTAAACGTCTTCGTCCAATTTTATCACCACCTGGTTTAGGTATATACCCCTTACCAAAACGTGACAATAATGGTCCTACGAGCATAATAGAACCTCGAAGCCCTCTACCGTCTTCCTTAAATTGATCAGACTGTAAATAATCCAAATTAACATCGTCAGCCTTAAAAGTATAGGAGCCTTTGCCTTTCTTTTGAATTTTAACGCCTAAATCCTCTAATAGAGATATAAGCTTATTTACATCAACAATATCAGGAATGTTGTTGATTGTTACTTTTTCATCTGTAAGTAATACGGCGCAAAGTATTTGAAGTGCTTCGTTCTTTGCTCCTTGAGGCGTTATTTCACCAGATAATTGGTGGCCTCCTTCAATTTTGAATGTTCCCATCTAGAGAAGTGGAAATTTAATAGCGTTTCTTACCGCGGTTATTATTATTATTTCTTTGATTTTTCTTGCCAGAACTTGCTGCCCTTGGTGTTTTAGCAACACGATTTTTAAGGAACTGTCCGCTGTCGGTTAAACTTTCACCCTCTGCAGCTAAATCTATACGACCATCACTTAAATCGAATAAATGTTTAAAAATGGCATTATCATCAACCACATCTTTGTTCCAATTCAAATAACATTTTTTCATATGATTGGCGATGGCATATTCCAAGCCAGAGCGTTTATCACCTTTTTCCCATTCTACTGCCACATCAACCATACGCTTGATATTATTTCCGTAAAATCTGTACTTAGGAAAATTCTGTGGATATTCTAAGGGCTCAGGTCTTTCACTCAAACTCTCTTTCGAGGTGATTGGAAATGGTGATTCTACCTCCAATTTAAAATCGGACATAATGAATAATTGATCCCAAAGTTTATGTTGAAAATCGGGCACATCACGTAAATGAGGCTGTAAATTACCCATTACGCTAATTATGGCTTGCGCTACTTTATTACGTTCAACTGGATCTTCTATAGAAACGGCATGATCTACCATTTTTTGGAAGTGACGCCCATACTCTGGTATAATTAAATGCGAACGTTCTGTATTATATTCTAGGTTTTCTACTAATTGCAAATTGATTTTTTTTACTTATTGTATTGAAGAAGTATTCTTATAACGATGCCAATTTAATAAAATTATAGATGAAATGCTATTTTACAAGGAGATTACCCCTTCAATTTCCCCTACTTCCTTATATTTTTTAATGACTTCATCTGGACTACTCAAATTTACTGTAATAGAAACACTCGTATATTTTCCATTTTTCGATTTTTTTGAGTTAATTACTGCTCCCATATTATCGAATATTTTATGAATTTGGTCAACCTTATCCGTATCACTCTTTACAATAAATTTATAAAGATAATTTGAAGGCCATTCGGAGGTAGCCGCTAATTGTTCTTTTAATTTTTTATAAAACTCTACTGGGTTATTTTCGTCCATGACTTCTATTTTACACAAAGATAAGTGTATTGAACCAGTTTTTTAATACTCTTGATTTACGTACTTTTGTCTGAATATTATATGAGTTTGAGCAACAAAAGAATTGTTATAACAGGCGGACCAGGAACAGGTAAGACCGTATTGATTTCATCACTTGAGGAAAATGGTTTTCACTGTTTTCACGAAGTGATAAGAACAATGACGTTAGATGCACTCAACGGCAAACCAGCAGATGAGTTACTTGTAAACCCCATAGATTTTGTCGACGATGCCAAGAGTTTTAATGATGAATTAATAAGTGCACGTTTAAAACATTTTATTAGCGGCGAGAATACAGATAAAAAGCATTTATTTTATGATCGTGGTTTACCTGATGTAATTGCTTACATGAATTACTTCAAACAACCAATTGAAAAAAGATATACTGATTTATGTCTTGATAATCGATACGACGAAGTATTGATTTTACCACCTTGGAAAGATATCTACGTTCAGGATAATGAACGTATGGAAAATTTTGAACAAGCTTGTGGTATTCATGAACATCTTGAAAAAACATACATTAAACTAGGTTATAAACCAATAGAAGTACCTTTTGGAACGATAGACAATCGTTTACAATTTGTAATAGACCTTATAGAAAAAATAGGTGAATAATACACCGAAAGACATCTTATCAGAATATTGGGGCTATGATAGTTTTAGAGGCTCTCAAGAAGAAATCATCAACGCTATTGTTAATGGTCAAGATGTTTTAGGATTATTACCAACCGGTGGCGGTAAATCTTTATGTTTTCAAGTACCTGCATTAATGAAAGATGGTATTTGCATTGTCATCTCCCCTTTAATTGCATTAATTGAGAATCAGGTAGATAATCTTCAAAAACGAGGTATAAAAGCCTTAGGGCTAAAAGGCGGACTCAAATTCAGCGAGGTCGATAAATTACTTGATAACTGCATTTACGGCAACTACAAATTTTTGTATTTGTCACCAGAACGGCTACAGCAAGAATTGGTTCAAGAAAGAATAAAAGGAATGAATGTTTCTTTATACGTTATCGATGAAGCACATTGTATTTCTCAATGGGGACATGACTTCAGGCCTGCATACTTAACTTGTTCCATATTGCGTGATTTACATCCAAATGTACCCATGGTAGCACTAACTGCTACAGCAACTAAAAGAGTTAGTGATGACATTATTGCGTCTCTAAATCTTCAAACCCCCTTAATTAAAAAAGATTCTTTTTTTAGAAAAAACATAGGTTTTGCAGTAATCCTGACCGAAGATAAAAACAATCAACTTAAGCAGTATTGTCGCCAAATAAATAACAGTGCAATTGTTTATGTTAGAAGCAGAAGAAAAGCTGAAGAAATATCTAGATATCTTTTAAAAGACGGACTAAAAGCAACTTTTTATCATGGTGGAATAGACCAAAAAACTAAAACCGAACGTCTAAATTTATGGTTGCACGATAAAGTGAATATTATGGTAGCCACAAATGCTTTTGGAATGGGAATAGATAAACCAGACGTTGAGCTGGTAGTTCATTTTCAAATACCAGATAGCATAGAGAATTACTTTCAAGAGGCAGGTCGTGTAGGTAGAAATGGGGCATCTTCAAAAGCAATTCTTTTAACCAATACCACTGATAAATTATTGGTTAAAAGACAATTTTTAGAAGTTTTGCCAGATGTAGCATATATAAAAACGATATATCGAAAACTGAATAACTACTTTCAAATTGGATATGGTGAATTTACCGAAACAAAATTTCAATTGAATTTCAATGAATTCTGTACTATATATAAATTGAATACATTTCTTACCTACAATGCTTTACTAATTTTAGACCGTAATTCAGTTATATCTTTATCTGAGAATTTCTCAAAAAAACATACAATTAAGTTTAAAACAGGTAAAGAGTCGCTTTATAGATACATTGCCCAAAATCCTAAATTAGAAGATTTTATAAAGGTAGTTCTTAGAACCTATGGTGGCCTTTTCGAATTTGATACGCAGATAAATACCTATCTATTAGGAAAAAAAATACACTTATCAGAAGCAAAAATACATTTGAATTTTGAGCAACTAGCAAAAGATGATATTATTGATTACACAAGTTCTACAAGCGATTTAGAGATATTGTTTCTAGTTCAAAGAGATGATGACCGAACCATAAACCGGTTTGCAAATATAATTGATGAACAAAATCAACTTAAAATTGAAAACGTTTCTAATATGCTTGCCTATATAGAAAATGTTACGATTTGTAGAAGCGTTCAACTATTACAATATTTTGGGGAAACTCAAAAAGGTGTGTGCGGTATTTGCGATGTGTGCATCAATAATAAACTGGGTAGTCACGATGTAATAAACACCAAATTAAAAATAATTCAATGCTTAAGAAACAATAAAGCAAATTCAAGAGAACTACAAGTACAATTAAATATTAATCAAGAAATAGTAATCACTGCTTTACAAGAATTGTTAGAAGAAAAGTACATTACCATAAATTCAATTAACGAATACGAACTTACATAACATGGAAGCATTAAGAATTATATTTATGGGCACTCCCGATTTTGCTGTAGGCATTTTGGATATGCTGGTAAAAAATGAGTATAATATCGTTGGAGTAATCACTGCCCCCGACAGACCAGCTGGTAGAGGCAGAAAATTAAATGAGTCTGCAGTAAAAAAATATGCTGTTGAAAATGATATCAATGTACTTCAGCCAACCAATCTGAAGAATGAAGAATTTCTTGAAACCTTAAAATCATTAAATGCCAACTTACAAATTGTTGTAGCCTTTAGAATGCTACCTAAAGTGGTATGGAATATGCCTAAATATGGAACTTTTAATCTTCATGCTTCACTTTTACCTCAGTATCGTGGTGCAGCACCGATAAATTGGGTTATTATTAATGGCGAAACAAAAACAGGTGTTACAACCTTCTTCATTGATGAGAAAATAGATACGGGTGCTATCATATTACAAGATGAAACTTCAATTGAAAAAACTGATAATGCAGAAGACCTTCACGATAGATTAATGCATTTAGGTGCAAAAACAGTTTTAAAAACTGTAGAGCGAATTCAAAACGATAATTTTGAAACTACCAAGCAATCAAATAATGAAGATTTAAAGGTTGCTTATAAGATACATAGAGAAACGTGTGAAATAGATTGGAACAAACCTATTGAAGACATTTATAACTTTATTCGAGGTCTTAGCCCATACCCTGCAGCGTGGACCACTTTAGAAAATGCTGATTCGAAAATCATTACTAAAATTTACAAAGCCAACATATTACTTGAACACCATAATTTAGAAATTGGAACGTTAGTTTTCGACAAAAAAGAAATGAAGGTTGCTGTTCAGGAAGGATACTTGAATTTAGAAGAAATTCAGCTTCAAGGAAAAAAAAGAATGCAAGTGAAAGATCTACTTAATGGCTTAAATTTAGAAGAAAATGCCAAAATGAGGTGAAGCCCCGTTGTCATTGGGCTGCGAGAAATGTAAAAAAACACCTACTTTATCAACAAACACGCTGAGTTATCAACAAAACAAGGGATTTCCCCTTGTTTTACTTGTGTTCGTCATAAATCCATATAAATTTGTTAGTAGGTATAAATTTTTTAATCACAATTAATTAATCACATTATGAACAAAACAGAATTGATCGATGCAATGGCAGCTGACGCTGGCATCACAAAAGCTGCGGCTAAAAAGTCATTGGAATCTTTCTTGGGAAATGTTGAAAATTCCCTTAAAAAAGGAGATAGAATTTCTTTAGTAGGTTTCGGTTCTTGGTCC
>TARA_R110001583_G_scaffold7158_6_pt1 | contig 50585 bp, 40 predicted proteins | sample TARA_R110001583 | Tara Oceans TARA_R110001583 (sample SAMEA4398432) | marine metagenome | biome: Polar Biome; feature: [MES] marine water layer (ENVO:01000295) within the mesopelagic zone...; material: water (ENVO:00002006), including particulate matter (ENVO:01000060) such as...... | reverse complement strand
AATGTCCGGTCCTGCGGTACATGTGTTTGATGGACAGCTGTCTATCTAATTAAATGTCTATTTTGAAACATTGATGGACTCTCGCCCAATTTACAAAATATATGAAGAAGATTTTTATGAAAAATGAACACACAGTGACAAGTATTGATGATCTTCCATTAACTGATGAGTTAGTGAGCGCTTACCTACAAGATAATCCAGAGTTCTTTAATCGCAATAATGAATTGATGACCGGGTTAAGATTAACTGATAATCAACGGGGTACGGTGTCTTTAGTTGAAAGACAACAACAGCAGTTGAGACAAAAAGTACACAATTTAGAAGACGAAATTACTCAGTTGATGTCAGTTGCTAATCATAATGAAAATTTATTTATGCTTTACAGCGACTTATATTTACGATTATTAGATTGTAAATCAGCGAGTGAATTACTAGATTGTTTAACGCAAACCACTAAAGAATTACTCTCTTTATCTGCTTTTAAAGTGTATCTGATTAACGATGTTGATATGGCACATGACAGTTTATCAAAGAACGATTGTCTAGGTGTGATGCAAAACCGCTTATCGGACAATGATTATTACTTTGGTCGTCTACAGCAAAGTGAACAACAACTCATATTTTCTCAACATTGCACTGGTTCAGTGGTATTAGTGAAACTAGTACATGATAACTGTGATTTAGGATTTATAGCCATTAGTAGTGATGATGCTCATCATTTTGATCCGCGAATGGATACCTTATTACTTAGCCAATTTAAGCGTTTAGTGGCTAAGTTATTAAAGCAACATTTAGCAATTTAATATAACTCTTCGATAAGCTCTGGCCAGTCCGTTTGCCCTGAGCTTGTCGAAGGGTCGTACTTCGACTGCTCGTTCCTCGCGCTCAGTATGAACGGAATAATTTACAGGTAAATAATGAAATTCTATCGTCGATTAACTGAAATCAAAGCCATTAGTTTTGATTTAGATGACACCTTATACAGTAATAAACCGGTAATGCAGATAATCGGTGAAAAAATGATCGCCTACTTTGCTTGCTTGCCAATTTTACAGAAGAGTATGTCCGATCAGCATAAACTCTTAGATGCGCACTTTTGGTCTCCTTTTCGCCGCCAAGCCCTTTTAAAGCAATCTGACTTAGCCCATGACGTAGTAAAAGTACGATTAGTGAGTTATCAGTTAGGTTTTATCTCGCTTGGTTTTACCGATGTTATTGCTAAACAGCAAGCACAAGCGGCATTAGATTACTTTATTGAGCTACGTAGCGATTTTACCGTACCCGAACAAAGTAAAAAATTTCTTGCCAATTTAAGTGAAAAATACCCCTTGATCGCTATCAGTAACGGTAATGTTGATACCAAAGCGTTAGGACTTTCACAATACTTCCAACACGTTTATCATGCGGGTTGGCAAGTTGACGGCCGTTTGCTAAAACAAAAACCTGAAGGCGATATGTTTACGGTAGCCTGCCAGCAACTGGCTATTAAACCGTCACAGTTACTGCATGTGGGTGATTGTGGTCGTGCAGATATTCAAGGCGCATTACGAGCAGGTTGCCAGGCGGCATGGCTTTCTTGTTATGATATCGGTCAGCCTATTAAAGTGCTTCCCCATATTGAGTTGAATAAACTTATCCAACTTGAGCAACTATTACTTTTTAAAAACACCTAGTTAAAAATTCTTAAGTAAAAACACCTCGTTAAAAATTAGCAAATATTCGACTTGCTGTACATATAGCCAGTGCTATACTAACAAGGTTTTAATCATTATCTCAGCTTCAATTATAGTTCAATAAGGTTTTCCGCGATGGATGTTTCAGAATTACTCGACTCTTTAAACGACAAGCAACGTGAAGTTGTGGGTGCGCCGCAACAAAATATGTTGGTGTTAGCCGGCGCTGGATCAGGAAAAACACGCGTATTAGTGCAACGTATTGCCTGGTTAATGCAAGTTGAGCAAGCCGCATCTCATTCTATTTTAGCGGTAACCTTCACTAATAAAGCAGCAGCCGAAATGCGGGCCAGAGTTGAAGAAGTTACTAGTGGTAACACTCATGGTATGTGGATTGGCACTTTCCATGGTTTAGCGCACCGTTTATTACGTATGCATTTCCAAGAAGCAAAATTGCCACAGGCTTTTCAAGTACTTGATAGTGATGATCAGTTACGTTTAATTAAACGTATTATTCGGTCTTTAGCGTTAGATGAAAAAAAATGGCCGGCCAAGCAGTTTGTTTGGTATATCAATGGCAAAAAAGATGAAGGGTTACGTCCACAACACATTGATGCCCAGTTTGACCCAAGTGAAGAGTTGTTTGTTAAGGTTTACAAAGCTTATCAAGAGACTTGTGATCGTGCCGGTTTAGTTGATTTTGCCGAACTATTACTGCGTGCTCATGAACTTTGGCTTCATAACCCTGAATTATTGGCACATTATCAACAACGGTTTAGCCATATATTAGTGGATGAATTTCAAGATACCAATGCGATTCAATATGCCTGGTTAACTCTATTAGGAAAAACACGGGCTAAGGTGATGATTGTGGGTGATGACGACCAATCTATTTACGGTTGGCGTGGCGCTCGTATTGAAAACATAGAACGTTTTACCACTGAATATGATGAGGCAAAAACAATTCGGTTAGAACAAAACTATCGCTCAACGGCTAATATTTTAACGGCAGCCAATCAGTTGATTAGCAACAACAATAATCGGTTGGGTAAAGAGTTATGGACCGATGATAAAGCCGGAGAGAAAATCTCAATTTACACCGCTTTTAATGAAATAGACGAAGCGCGTTTTATCGCAGGACGTATTAAGCAATGGCGTGATGACGGCGGTAAACTCGATGATGTGGCTATTCTCTATCGCTCTAATGCACAATCACGCTTAATGGAAGAAGCTTTATTACAAGGGCAGTTACCGTATCGTATTTACGGCGGGCAGCGCTTCTTCGAGCGACAAGAAATCAAAGACGCGTTAGCCTATTTACGTATTATCAATAATCGCGATGACGATGCTGCGTTTGAACGTGTTATTAATACGCCAACACGTGGTATTGGTAATCAAACAGTGGCGTTAGTACGTGATGCCGCTAGAAGTTTACAAGTGACCTTATGGCAAGCCTGTCAGCAATTACTTAGCACACAACAATTAAAAGGCCGCAGTGCTAAAACGATTGCTACTTTTATTAATTTAATAGACCAATTAGAAGACGATTCAACTGATTTAGATTTAGATCAACAAGCCAATTTTGTTATTCAGCACTCGGGCTTAAAAGCCATGTATAAAGCTGAAAAAGGAGAGCGTGCCGAGCAGCGTATTGAAAACTTAAATGAGTTGGTCACCGCTTGTCAAACCTTTGTAAGTGATCCTGAATTAGTGGAAGATCTAACACCGTTAACCGCATTTTTAACCCATGCGGCATTAGAGTCGGGTGAATCACAAGCAGAAGAGTTTGAATCTGCGGTGCAGTTAATGACAATGCACTCAGCTAAGGGCTTAGAGTTTCCCTTAGTCTTTATTGCCGGCCTTGAAGAAGGCATGTTTCCAAGCCAACAATCAGTAGAAGAAATAGGTCGTTTAGAAGAAGAAAGGCGATTATGTTATGTCGGCATGACCAGGGCAATGAAGAAGCTATACTTGTTACATGCCGAAAGCCGACGTATCTACGGGCAAGAAAAATGTCATAAAGCGAGTCGTTTTTTACGAGAATTACCTGAAAATTGTGTTGAAGAAATTCGTATGCAAAGCCAAGTTTCTAGACCCAAAAGTGTTGGTAAATTTTCAAATACATTTACCTTAGAAACATTTGCCAACACAGGATTTAAGTTAGGCCAACAAGTTGCTCATGCTAAGTTTGGTGAAGGGGTGGTTTTAAATTATGAAGGCAGTGGTGCACAATCTCGAATTCAAGTAAATTTTGAAGAAGTTGGCAGTAAGTGGTTGGTAGTTGAATATGCTAATTTACAAGCCTTGTAAGCTTTGTAAGCTTAGTTCCCTACGGGTCAGCCGATAAAGGGTCATCTCCTGCGTTATGGATTTCGATAATAGAACAACTATTCTCTTCAATCCATGCCTTGTACCTAAACCTTTCTCGACTGGCTGAAACCTGCATCTTAAGGTGGAGCGGGTATAAGTAAAGTAAACAAGAAACCAAGCGTTCTCTTTATTTTATAAATAAATTGAACTTAATGGGAAAGCGTGACTCTTACTTAATAGTAATGTTATCCCTTAGTGTTTCATGTTTTTATGCATCTATTTTTATAGATGCATTTTTTTTGTCTAAATTTTACTGTAGTGATTACTTTTACGGTATTTGAGTCGTCAATTTAAATTTTATAGCAGAGCATAATGTCCTTTATCGTTATCCCAATAAATAGCATAAAACACGTTAAGGTATATCGAACACAATAGCCTTACTAGGCTTGGCATAATAATATGATCCTTAACGTGTCATAATCCCTTTGATATTTTATTTAGTAATCAAAAAAAAAGGATTATTATTCTTTTTTATTATTCAGCAGGCTCTGTAATGGCATTCATTTGTAAAGTAACTGCTGTTTGAGCTAATAATCTACCGTTAACAGAGGTTCCTGTATTTACAGCGATTAACGTTTTACTTAGTACAACACCTTCAAAATGAGAGTTTGTTCCAAGTGCAACAGAACCAGCAACTTGCCAAAAAATATTTTTAGCTAAAGCGCCGCCAGCTAAAGTGATTTTTGTGGCGCTGGCCTGGTTCAGTTTACCAGCGATTTGCATAATCCAGACATCAGTTGGACCACCAGTTAGGGTAACATCTGTGGTGATATTCACATCTGAAGACCACTTATAAAGGCCAGGTTGCATAGTCAATCCGCCAATATCACCAGCGCCAAGTTCACTAAAGTCTGGTGTTACTCTTCCTGCAGCGTCATCATAAGCGAATCCCATATCACCCACAGCCATGTCTAGAACATTAGGCGCAGATATAGCACAAGGAAGTGGGCCAGCAGCATCAACGGTATATATTTCTCCTGATACTTCATCACAGCTAAGTAACAATGCTGCGCCAGTGATTGGGCTAGTACCCACATCGCCAACAATTGCTGAGCGATAAATGTCGGTAATTCCCGTTTTACTTAGCACTGCAAAAGAAGCCGAGCTTCTAAGGTCAACGGGTGAAGGGCCAGCGGCCATAACATTTCCTGCAAACAAACCACCAATAACTAACGATAAACAAATCTTTTTTGCTTTATTTTGTATAGTAGACATATATGTCCTCCAAAGAACTTTTTAAAAATTATGGTAACAACATTGTCACAGATCAAATTTTACTAGTGAAACTGGTGATTTTCAAGACAGATTACACTGTTTTTCCAAATTGCTTGGTGTTTTTTATTTCGCAAAGGATTGATACTTATGAAATTAATTGTATTTTTATTATTTAAGTTTGTTTTGTTATTTACGAAATTAATAATTGGGTTTTTTGGTGTTTTAGTATGTTTTATACAGGTTTTTTTAATGAGATATCTACTAATATGAAGAGTTATTTAGTTTTTTTAGACAAATTTTAATCGCTGATAGAGAGGAGGGATAATTCTGTTACTTAGAGGTTTCGTTTTTAGGATCAGTATTGTTCTAGTTTTGGGATTAACATATACAGATTATCAAAATAAATAACGAAGTAGTTGGTTATTTTAACTAGTAGAAATGATCACATAGTTAGTGAGATTGGTATAACTAGTTGGTGGTAGTTTTGAAGGTTGCATGTTTTTATTCGGATGTTCGATGTAGAACGGAGCTAACTTTTTTGAAATCGTCCCTAGGAATCTAAAAGGAAAGTGGTCCACCCGACAGGAATTGAACCTGTGACCACACGCTTCGGAGGCGTGTACTCTATCCAGCTGAGCTACGGGTGGCAATAAAGAGGAGGCATTCTATAAAAAGACCCGCATTAATGCCAGTACTTAATTTTTTCTGACCATTTTTCTGACCATTTTTCTGATCGGGTATATACCCGTTCCACTTTGAAGGCGTATGTTAGCATTTTTTATCTTTATCAACAGCACAAAAATACATTTCAGGAAGCCGCATTATAACGACCGACAGTAATAAGACATCTGTTTATCTGCTCACTAAAATAAATACTTTCTGGCCTTAAATTAAACAGTTTGTCAAATAAAATTGTTTTAAGATCACTTCCTTTGCTTTAAGCGCACAATAATAATTTACTTTATATAAAAAACTGCCTAGAGTGGTAACAATATGGGATATTTAGTTAATTATATTGTGATGAAAATACGCTTACCTTCTTTTGTTCAAACTGTACTTGCCAAGCTGATGTGGCTCAAGCTTACGGGTTTCTTTTTACTATTGGGTGTCAGTTCTTTTGCGCAGAGTATGCCTAATGAAGGCTACCACGTGGCGCAAATCGATGTTGAACCTTATATTCAAGCAATTAAGCGCACAGGTAAAGTTAATTTTAGGCACACCATAAGCTTATCGTTTAAAACGGCAGGCTTTTTAACGCAATTAAATGTTGATGAAGGAGATACTTTTGAAGCTAAAGAATTATTAGCTGAATTAGACACTTCAGAATTAAAAGCTGATTTAAATGCGGCTTATGCTCGTTTGTCGCAAGCAAAGCGCAATGTTGAGCGGATTCAAATACTGTTAGCAAAAGAATTAAGCTCACAACGGGACCTTGATGATGCCCTTACTGCTGTTGACACGACCAGAGCCGCATATAAAATTACTGTTTATAATTTAGAAAAAGCGCAAGTGTTGGCGCCTTTCTCTGGTGTTGTTGTTCAACGTAATACTGAACTGGGTGAATTACAATCTCCTGGGACTGTTGCCTTGCAAGTCGCTGCGTTAGAGAATAACTTAATTGTAAGTGTTGCGTTGACCTCAGAAGAAATAAGTTTTGTTAAATTAAACCAAAAAGTACAAGTGCATATTGCGCGTTTTGGATTAATAGAGGGAACAATAAGTAAAATTCCAGCCATATCAAATAGCCGCAGTCACTTGTTCACCATTGAAGTATTATTACCTGAAACCAGTTTTGCTCGTCCACTGATTGTGGGCCAGTTAGCGCAAGTTTTAGTCAATACAAAAAGTCTTGATTTTGTATACCGTTTACCAATAGAAGCCCTCAATGCAGTGAATGAGCAAGGACAAGCATTAATAATGCTTGAGCAAAATAGTAACCCTATCCAAAAAGCTTTTTCTATATATGAAATGGATAATGATTTTATCTACTTAAAAGCTGTTCAAAGTGATTCTGCTTTACAAGTGATCACCCAAGGATGGAATAAATTACCGCTTATTTCTATCGAGAAATAAGCGTTATGAAACTACCTAGTTTAGCAATAAAAAATGCTCAATTTACCCTTACGATAGTCGCTTTATTGGTGCTAGTGGGTATCGTGTCATATTTAAATATGCCCCGTAGTGAAGATCCGCAGTTTGATATTCCTATTACGTTAATTGAAGTTATTTACCCAGGTGCATCACCCACAGATATTGAAACCTTAGTGGTTGATCCCCTAGAAGAAGAATTTGCAGATATTGATAATATTAAAAAAATCGAATCTCAAATAAAAAATGGTGGCGCGCGTATTGAAGTGACTTTTCATTATGGTTCAGATCCTGAACTTGCCTATAACAAAGTACAACTTGCTGTTTCTTCTGTTAAACCATCATTACCTGATGGCGTACAAGATTTATTAGTATTAAAAGCCACACCTACTGCGGTAGCGATAGTTCAGCTGGCCTTATGGACAGAGCCAACTAATTACAAACAGATGGAGTTTTATGCAAAACTCTTAGAGAAGCGTTTAGAAACAATAGAAAGCGTTAAAAAAGCAGATATATGGGGCTATCCACAACAAGTTGTGGCGGTTGATCTTAATTTAGATTTACTCTTACACCATAAAATTTCTACTACTCAAGTTCTGCAGGTTTTACAGGGGCGGGCGACAAATATCACCCCTGGTTTTGTTGACGCGAATACTCGTCGGTTTAATGTAAAAGCGAGTGGTAATTTTGAAAAACTTGAACAGTTAGAAAACACTATTATTGTGTCAGACGATGACTTTTTGATACGACTTAAAGATGTAGCAGAAATTAGTTTTGCTAGCCAAGATCCCAGTTATTTAGCTTATTTTGATAAAAAACCAGTGATATTTGTTACGGTTGAACAGCGAATAGACACTAATATATTTTCGTTAACAAAATCCATTCAGCAAGAAATTGCGCTATTTAAACAAACCATACCAAAAGCAATAAAAATAGATGTTTTGTTTGAGCAGGCTGATAGTGTTGAGAGCAGAGTTAATGGTTTTTTTGACAATCTTTGGCAAGGGCTTATTTTAGTTGGCATATTAGCGTTATTATTTTTAGGCTTACGCGAGTCATTAGTTGTTATTATTGTTATTCCACTTTCTTTTCTGATCGCCATTGGCTGGTTAGACTTTGCCGGCTTTGGCTTGCAGCAAATGTCGATAGTTGGCTTTATTATCGCATTAGGTCTGTTGGTTGATGATGCCATTGTGGTGACAGAAAGTATTCATCGAGAAAAAGCTAAATCAAAAAATATGGTTGAGGCCGCGATTAATGGTACTAAGAAAGTTGCGTGGGCATCAGTTAGTGGCACAGTGACTACCATGTTAGCTTTTCTTCCTATGTTAATCATTGCTAGTGATACTGGCGACTTCATCCGTTCAATGCCTGTTACCGTGGTATTAGTTTTGTTGGCCTCATTGCTTTTGTCATTAACGGTTTTACCTTTAATAGCAAGTAAGAGCTTTAGTTTAAAACCAACAAAAGTCAAAACATTACAACATTACATTAATCACTTTGCCGAAACTATTTATTCATCATGGTTACTGACATTATTTAAATTTCGCTGGGTAGTGATTGCCGTTGCTGTGGTCAGTTTGCTTGCTATGTTGTCACTTTTTAATCAAGTAGGTTTAAGCTTATTTCCCAAAGCTGAAAAACCTATGTTATTAATCAATGTTGAGGCACCGCCTAATTCATCATTAAGCTTTACTAATAGTGTCATGCAAAAAATGACACTATTTATAGAGCAACAGCCGTTAGTTGAGAAAGTAGCGCTTAACGTGGGTAATTCAAACCCTCGAATTTATTATAACGAAATCCCCAAACGGGGTGTTGAAAAATATGGCCAAGTATTGGTGGTGTTAAAAGAATATGAGCTCGACAAAGTATCATCCTTAGTCAGTGTGTTACGCAATGAATTCGGTCAGTGGCCACAAGCTAAGATAACGGTGAAAGAATTTACTCAAGGGCCGGTAACAGATCAGCCCATAGCTATTAGACTTACTTCTGAGTCATTAGATGACCTAGAACGAGTTGCTAATGATTTAGCTAATAAAATGGCCAACACAGAAGGTGCTATCAATATTGATAACCCTATAGGGGTAGCAAATACTGAATTAAGCTTGCAAATAGATTATGACAAAGCAGGTTTATCAAATATTGATATAAACACGTTAGATAAAACGCTACAGTCTGTTTTATCGGGTATTTATATTGGACGCTTCAATGATCCTAACGGTGAAAATTATCCAATATTAGTACGAAATAAAAATCCTGATATTAATACCTTGTCAGATGTTTATGTCACTAGTACAACTGGGGAGCAAATCCCGTTGATGCAGGTAGTTGATATTCAGTTACAGAAAGGTCAAACAGATTATTTTCATCATCAAAAGTTACGTATGGCAAAAGTGTCGGCTGATGCCGCTTCAGGTTATTCCGTTAAAATTTTAACGGAAGAATTTATTCAATATATCGAGCAATATGATTTACCTATGGGCATGTATTACACGTTGGGAGGTGAAGAAGAATCTAGACAAGAGTCTTTTGCGGGTTTAACCCAAATCATGTTAATAACAGCGATTGGTATTTTTGCTATTTTAGTGTTGCAGTTTAAATCGTTTATACAGCCGCTTATCATTTTTAGCTCAATACCTTTTGCTATGGCGGGCTCAATTATTGGATTATATTTAACTGGTTTGTCTTTTTCTATGATGGCTTTTGTTGGCTTAATTAGTTTATTTGGTATTGTTGTTAACAATGCTATTATTTTAATCGATTGTGCGAATAGAAATTTGGCTGAAGGATTACCTAAACAACAATCAGTACTAGCAGCCAGTGCTACCCGATTTACACCTATATTATTAACAACGCTAACTACCATTGGTGGACTTATACCCCTAACCTTATATGGTGGAGGTTTGTGGCAACCGTTGGGTATTGTGCTTATATCAGGTCTTTGTGTCTCTGCAATCTCAAGCTTTTTATTCGTACCCGTGCTAACCGAATTACTTACTCATTCAAAGATAAAATCTAATACTGCTTAGGAAATTAAAGATTAATTTATGGAAATGTATACTGTAGGCATTTGGGGATACAGCTTTGCTAGTATTGCCTATGTCATTTTTTCTCTACTTATTCTTGCTGCACATAACCAGTCTAGTTTTACCAAGTGGTTGTTACTTAGTGCTTTGGTGGTGGGTGGTACCAACATTGTAGCGGCCTCACAAATATACATTGGTTTCTCTTTACAGTGGGCTATGTTGGCTGACGCTATTAAAATTGCCATATTTTCGGTATTGATTTTAAGTTTTAATATTGAAAAAGGTAGTATTCTAGGAATTTTAAAGAATAAAATAGTGGTTAAATATCTATTGTTTTGGTTTGGCTCAACTACTGTTTGTTGGGCTACGAGCTATACCTTAGATTCCTCTTACGAATATTTATTTTTACTTTTTGTTTTATTCAACTTGACCAGTTTAGTGCTACTTGAGCAGATTTATCGAGGAGCAAATGTTGAAGGTAGAAAATCAATTACGCCATTCGTTATTGCCCTAGGCAGTGTTGCCGTATTTGATTTTGTACTTTACGCACAAGCAACAATGGTTGGCGGTATTGAGTTTAACTTTTGGTATGTCAGAGGGTATTTATCAGCTTTAGCCGTTCCGTTATTATTGATCAGTATTCGACGATTTAAAGAAGGAACCGTGCGAATATTTGTATCACGTAATGTTGTTTTTTATAGCTCAATGTTAATGATTGCCGGTTTATACTTACTACTAATGGCTTTAGCCGGTTATTTAATTAACTATTTGGGAGGAGAGTGGGGACGGCTAGTTAGTTTTGGTTTTTTCATTCTCGGTAGTATTGTACTTGCAGTATTACTTATTACTGAAACAATTCGCCGTCGCGTAAAAGTTTTTATCTCAAAACATTTCTTTGCTAATAAATATGAGTATCGAGAAGAATGGCTGGAGCTTATTGGTCAAATAGAAACGGCGAGTGCTGAAAATTATTATCAAATGTCATTACAAATTATGATGTCTAAAGTTGGAGCCACAGGCGGGAGCATATCAAAAGCTAATGGCAATAATCGATTTACGGTAAAGCATAGTGATGGGCTTGAGTTAGATGGATCGTTCGACAAAGACTTAATGTTACTTGAACATTTCACTATAAATCAAGGTTGGATTATCGATATCAATGGATATAACGAAGATCCACTCTCATATCCGGGGTTATTTATTCAGCCCAAAATTTGGCATGCCGTTGGTGTAACTATGCTAGTACCTATTTTTATAGGTAAAGATTTTTACGGTTTCTTTATACTTTCCAATAGTGATGAAAAAAATAAACTTAACTGGGAAGATAGAGATCTACTTTTCGCTATTGCTAAACAATTAGGTAACTTTATTTCTTTGAATGAAGCTAACGATAAGCTAGCTGAATCCAAACAGTTTGATGCTTTTAATCAAATGTCGGCTTTTTTAGTCCACGATTTAAAGAATGTACAAGCACAACTAGCGCTAATAACGTCTAATGCAAAACAGCACCGAGATAATCCAGAATTTGTTGATGATGTTTTTGAAACGGTTGAATCAGCAACAGAGCGATTAGCTAAAGTATTAGCGCAATTAAGAAATAAACAAGTAGCCCAATCGACTAGTAAAAAAGTTGATCTTGGTGATATTATTAAGCGAGTCACAGCACAACGAAACTTGATGCAACCGCAAGTTGTGATTAAAAATAATGCAGAATGTTTAACCACCATAGATTATGAACGCTTTTTCTCAGTAATAAACCATTTAATTCAAAATGCACAAGAAGCGACATCAGATGATGGTTGGGTAGAAATAGCCTTAGATAAACTGGAAGATTGCATAAGCATTGTTGTTAGTGATAATGGCTCTGGAATGTCTGAAAGCTTTATTAAATATAGACTCTTTAAGCCTTTTGATACAACTAAAGGTAATGCTGGTATGGGAATTGGCGTTTTTGACGCAAAACAATTCATTGAAAGCGTAGCAGGTAGCTTAACGGTTCAAAGCGTTGAAGGGCAAGGGTCAAAGATGATTATTTGTTTACCTCTGTAGGGATTATAATTAACTTTGTGGATAAAAAATCGCAATAAATTAGGCTTTACAGGGTTAGGTTAGACTGTAGTCTGACAAATAAATTAGCACTATAAATTATTAGGAAAAGGTTCTAATGGAAAAAGTATTAATTGTTGATGACGATAAAGGAATTCAAAAACAGCTCAAATGGAGTTTGTCTGATTACAGCCCAATACTCGCTGGAGATAGAGAAACCGCTATCGCAGCAGTTAGACGTCATGAGCCTAAGGTTGTTACCTTAGATTTAGGCTTACCGCCAGATTCGGCTAATGCCAGTGAAGGGTTAAAGGCACTAGAAGAAATTCTTGCTATAGCACCACACACAAAAATTATTGTCATCACAGGTAACGAAGATAGAACGAATGCGTTAAAGGCTATTTCTGCTGGCGCTTATGACTTTTATCAAAAACCTATTGATGCAGAAGTGATCAATGTCATTATTTCACGCGCGTTAACGTTAGCAAACATTGAAAGTGAAAATCGTACAATGCGCGCAGTGACGGATAGTAATATTGGTATTATTGGCAAAAGCGCAGCAGTTGAACGTTTATGTACCATGGTAAAGCGTATTGCACCCACAAATATTACAGCATTATTGTTAGGTGAAAGTGGCACAGGTAAAGAGGTAGCCGCCAAAGCTGTTCATCTTGCAAGTGATCGAATAAACAAACCTTTTATCGCTATTAACTGTGCATCGATTCCTGAAACATTATTAGAGAGTGAATTATTTGGTTTTGAAAAAGGAGCATTTACCGGTGCCCATAAAACAACCAAAGGAAAAATAGAATGTGCAGAAGGAGGCACGCTATTTCTTGATGAAATAGGGGATATGCCCTTTAATTTACAAGCTAAATTGCTCCGTTTTTTACAAGAAAAAATAATTGAACGACTCGGCGGCAGAGAAGAAATTCCCGTCAATGTTAGAGTTGTCTGTGCAACCAATCAAAATTTAGAGGAGATGGTTGCCAACAAAGAATTTAGAGAAGATTTATTCTACCGAGTAAGCGAAATAACCCTAAACATTCCCCCATTACGTGACCGCGATGAAGACGTTTTAATTCTTGCTCAATATTTTCTAAAGCTTTACGCTACAGAGTATAAAAGTAATGCTAAATCATTCTCTGACGATGCAATTAGCGCTATTAAAGCGCACAAATGGCCAGGAAATATTCGTGAATTACAAAACAAAGTTAAATCTTCTGTAGTGATGTGTACAGGAGTACAAGTGACAGCGTTTGACTTGGGATTTTTTGAACATAATGATAGCAATTATGAACTCTCATTAAATTTACGAACGGTAAGAGAGCAGGCTGAATCGATCGCAATTCAAAAAGCCTATGCACTGTCTGAAGGGAATATGTCTAAAGCCTCAGATTTATTAGGTATAACTAGACCAACATTGTACTCATTAATCGAGAAGTATGAGCTGAATATTAATAGTTAGCTTTCAGTCAGATAACAAGAGAAGCGCTTGTAACAAAATCTGTTATCGGCTCTTTTAGGTTAGACTTCAGTCGAGTGATTAATCCTGTTGTGCTTGTTCTTTTGCATATTGACGATTTTTTTGTTTAAGTAGTTTATCAACATAACGAGCCATTTTTATTTTTTGTTTAATATTACTCTCTAGTATCTCTTCAACTTCTCTTAAAACATTTTTAATATTTTCAACATTTTCATTGGAATTAACCACCACTTGTTGAGGTTGTGATGGACCGGTTTGATTATTCGGCAAGACTTGAGAGCTTAAGGAGCCGGTGAGCTCACTAGACATTTCTAACGCCACTTCATTAATGGCATCAATGTCAAAATACGTCAATTCCTCTAAAAAGCCAAAAAGTAATAAGCGATCAACAAAAATATTAATTTTACGCGGTACACCTAATGTTCTTTCATGGATAGCTTCAAACGCCGCGTCTGAAAATAAAGACTCTTTTTCGCAGCCGGCTTGTTGTAAACGGTGATCTATATAGCTTTTAACTTCTTCAATGTCTAATGGCTTTAAGTGAGCAGACGCGATAATTCGCTGTCTAAATTGTTCCATATTAGGCGCTTGAATAATATCTTTAAGCTCCTCTTGACCAAGTAAGAAGCTTTGAATTAGGGGTTTATCATCCAGCTGAAAATTAGAGAGCATTCTCAGTTCTTCAATGGTTTCAGAAGGTAAGTTTTGAGCTTCATCCACAAGTAGTAAGGCACGTTTTCCTTGTTTATTTAGTTGAATTAAAAAGGTTTCAATGCTGTTGAGTACTTCTGCTTTGCTGTTTCCTTTAAGTGGAATTTTGAATTCAGCAGCAACCAATTCGAGTAACTCGTCGGGTGATAATTTAGTGGTAACCAACTGTGCTGCTACTATTTTTTCATCACCAATCGTTGCTAATAAATTTCGTGCTATGGTGGTCTTGCCGGTACCGATCGGGCCAGTAATCACAATAAAACCTTCACCTTGATCTAATCCATACTGTAAATAAGATAAGGCACGTTGATGATGACTAGTGGCAAAGAAAAATCGTGGGTCTGGGCTTAATTGAAAAGGGCGCTCAGTAAAGCCGTAGTAACTTTCATACATGTTAAAATTCTTTTGTTATATTGATGTAAACTCTAATCTCATCGTAACTAAAGCGATCAATAGTCGAGTCACGATTGACATTTTGTAGCGTAAAGTTACTAGACAAAGAAGAGGCAAAACTTCGGGTGAAACTTGCCGAAATAGTGCGGTAATAGTCTTCTTGGCGACTACCTATAGGGTTATTTTTATCATAAATCAAATGGTTAAAATCTACTAATAACGATAAGCTGCTTTTGGGGCCAGTTGTACGTGTTACGCTTATGTTTGCGCCAAACGTGTTGTCTACTATATTGGTTTCCAAATTCGTTCTTTCATTTGCGGCAACACTCACGTCAAATGATGTTCTAGATAATTGTAATTGTGATGACCAAGCAAAGCGTTTATTTAGTGAGAATTCATCACTTTTGACTAATTGAGGATCGTCAGGTGTAGTATCTCGGTATGTGTTTCTATCAAAAATCTTTAGCGTCTCGTCGTAACTAATTGAATTGGATAGTCTTCTGGTTCGATGTTTGAAATTTAGATTGTAAGCGTGGCCAAAAAAACGTTGGCTATAACCAAGTATTAAAGACGTCCTAGCAGAAGGTTCCCATTGTATTGATGTATCAACATAGTCATCGCTTGCTGTTTCATCAGCAACAAAATTATAGGAAAAATCAATAATGATATGTGGGGTAGCTAGCCATCTTATTCCTGACCCCCAAGATGAGGTTATATTTAGATTCGAGTTAACATTTGTCCCTTGAATACTTTCATCATAGTAGCGAACAAATGGGGTTAAATCCCATGAAGTAATAGCGCCTACAAGTGCTTCCACCGTATAATTCTCGCCATTATTTTTAGTGCCTTGCTGGGTTCGCTTAGTATAATTAGTGCTTAGTTGCCAGTATAGGTGACGAGCATTATTGCCGTTTTTGGTGCCAAGCTGAGCGGAAAAGTCATTGTTATCACCAATGTTATCTTCAGCTCTAGTAATGTTATATTTCATAGATGATGTTGCAGAATAGCTGCTATTGCCAAAATTATACTGTAAGCCAGTTGAATAATTTTTTTGCTGAATAGTATCTCCTGAAACTAAGTCAGCTAAGGCATTACGGGCATTATTTTGGCTAATGTTCGCTATATTAGCGCTGGCGGTGAGCAATGGCCCATCAACCCAAAAAGAGTGTTGGCCATCAGCGTTTAACGTTTGAAAGCTATTATTGAGTTCACTGTCATGGCTGTAAAAAGCGTAGATTTGGGCACCTGACCAGTTTAATGTTGTCAAATTAGATTTATACTGGGCATCTAAATTAGCAGTAGTTTGTGTTACGAAACTCGATATGGTTTCTACAGAGGTTAACGCTACATTATCAGTAAAGCTTTCATTTAAACTTAAATTAGGTTTTAATTGCCAATCACCCGCTAAAACCGAAACTGGCGCTATTACCCAAATCAATAGCGTTGCGAAAAAACGGCTTGCGATATCATCTTTATTGATTGTTTTTATTATATCCATAGCCGTAATAGCCATATCCATCCTTTTTCGACATCACTGTTTTATTTATAACGAAACCCACAGCTATGTCATCATTAAGCTGTGAAACTGCTTTTTTCACATCATCTAATTTTGTCCTTGACTCCTCAACGACCACCACCGCTTGCCCAACTAGACTGGAAAGAACAGGTGTTTCTGTTACACCTAATATTGGTGGGCAATCAAAAATAACAATGCGATCAGGGTAACGCTTTGCTAGCTCTTCCGCCAAAGTAGCCATTTTTGTACTGGCTAACAATTCATTGGTTAAATGATGTGGTTTACCCGCAGGAATTATTTTCAAATTAGTAACATTGGTATTATAAATCACATCGGATAAATGGTGTACTTCGTCAAGTAAATACTCAAGTAAACCTTGTTTTCTTTCAAACTGTAATTCTCTGTGCAAACTTGGTCTCAACACATCAGCATCAACTAACAAAACGGTTTTTTCTTGTTCAAGCGCAATGCTTAAGGCAAGATTAATTGAAATAAAGGTTTTACCTTCATTTGGATTGGAGCTACTCACCATAATCAAGTTGCTATGCTTTAATGTTTTAGCGGTAGGGCCAAAAGCGTTGTTTAGTAATTTACGCTTAATATGACGAAACTCTTCTTGTATATGATGCGCGCTATTAGAGTCATATATAAAGCCTCTTTCTGTCAAGTTGGCGCTATTTAACGTTATCGTTTCTTTCTCTATAGGAGTCTCTTTCGCAACAGTATTATCAACTTTGGTTACTTCATTACTGATAGCCGGTGCTTGTAATACGACTTGGGCTTTTTTTGAACCGCCATTTTGTTGTAGATCTGTTTCTAAACTGTCCTTATTTACTTGGTCAGCTTGTTGTTTTTTGGCCAGCGCTTTTTCAATAGTACTCACGGCTTAAAATATCCTTTTTAATGGTGCTTGAATGGCATCAGGAAATAAAAAATAACTTATAAACATAACAAAAATAAAGAGTAACACTAGGTTTGAGATGATAAAAATAATAGTCTTCTTCTTATGCCACTTTTGCAAACCTAAATTTTCATTAGCTGATACAACGCCGAAAACAGGCACGCCAGTGGCTTTTGTTAATTGATATGATGAAGTGGCAATTGGGAATAGAATACTGAGTAATAAAGATATGCCAATACCTACCCCCACACCTAACACCGTAACAGCACCAAAAAATATAAAACGTGCTGGCCCCGAAGGTTTAGTGGCCGCCCTAGGTGGATCAATAATTTTAAACTGTATTTTATCCGTTGTTTCATCCGCTTGCTGTGCAAGTTGAGCTGTGTCTTTACGAGACAGTAGCTCCTCATATTTCCCTTTGGTTATGTTATAACCACGATTCAAAGCGACCAATTCTGCTTCAATTTCAGGCAATATGTGAATTTTACTTTCTAATTCACGGACCCCTTGACGATAATCTTTAGCCCTAACAGCCTGTGAGGCAATTAAGTTCTCTAATTGATTCACTTGTATTTGTATTTCCTGCATTACTGGGTTTCTATTTAAAGGGGTATAGTTTGTTTCCCCCTGTTTATTTGCAGTTATATAATCTTCTATTTCCTGATCGCGCTGTTTAGTCAGATGGTTAAGTGTTTTGCTAACTTCTTTGACCTCGGGATGTTTATCTGTGAACCTCAACCTTAACGTATCTAACTGCATTTCCAGATCGACTATCCGACTGTCATAAGTAGTTTGTATCGAGTTATCAGTCTTGATTTTATTACCGCTTGTACCAGTAGAAACACTTTGGGCTAATTGCTTTTTCGCTGATTCAAGGCTTGTTTTATTTTCTAATATTTCTAGTTCAATTGCCTTTAATTTTTCTTTTTCTAAATTTAACTTATTGTAATAACCACCTGATTGATTCGGTAAAATACCATTATACTTTTGTTTAAATTCAGTTAAGCGCGTCTCGGCAGCGTTTAGTCTACTTTCATATTCGCCTATTTGTGTGTCTAAAAATCGTTGAGCGCTATCAGAGTCGCTACGATTTTCACCTAAGGTGTTTTCAATAAAAACAGTTAAAGCTGATTGGACAATATTTTTGGCCAGTTCAGGATCTTTATCTTTAATGCTCAGCGTGTATATATTATCTCTGCCGGCACGTGAAATTTTTATATTATTTTTTAAGTTATTGATTATTGAATTATATTCATCTGAATTATTTGCTTGTATATCTAGATCCACCATCCGAGAAATTCGTTCCAAGTTTGGCCTACTCAATAGTGTTTTGACCATTAATTGGATTTGCATATTGGGATCCGTCTCTATTGTTAGTCCTCTCAACAATGGCCGTAATAAAGATTGTGTATCGACATAAACTTTTGCTTGAGATTGATATACATTTGGCATACTAGAGACAAAGTACCATCCCATAGGGCATATTAGCCAAGTTGATATGATAATGTATCGTCGTTGTATCCATATACCTTTCAAATAATCTATTAGATCATCAAGTAACTCTTGCATTCTAAATCTTAATCCTTAAATAGTTAGAATAAACTCTAACCTTTATTAATCTGTATTACATGAAGGTCTCAATAAATACTGTATTGTCGTCAGACAGAAACTTAACTTACGTAGAGTTAAAACCAAGCTTCAGGGACGATGATAATATCACCTGGAAGCATGTCTATGTTGGCACTAATTTCACCATCTTTTATTAACTCATCAATCAAAATATCATATTGTTTTTGTTGACCATTTTCTATTCTAACTAAAACCGCTTCATTCCCATCAGCAAACTCGGTTAAACCACCTACCTGAATCATTACATCAAGTAAAGTCATATGTTGGGTATAGCTAATGGCTTGTGGCTGGGCTGCTTCACCAATGACTCTGATTTGTTCACTAAAAGGGCCAACAAAATTATTGACTGTAACGGTCACGATAGGTTCGCGTAAATAGGTACCTAAAATTTCTTCAATTGAACGGGCTAATTCGGTAGGCGTTTTACCAGTAACCTTAATGTCCTCTACTAATGAAGTAGTAATCATACCATCAGGACGAACAATAAAAGAGCCTGATACTTCAGGGTTTCGCCAAACAAAGATATTAAGTACATCACCGGCACCGATCAAGTATTTATAGGAACTTATATCTGAGGTGTTCGAAGGATGTAATGTCGCTGTTGGTAATACACTATTACTAGAACAGGCAGCAGTTAGCTGTGCTAAAAAAAGCAAAATTATTATTTTAAGTGATTCGGTAAAACGTTTATCCATGGTTAATACCTTTTTAGACATCTAATGTATGAGTAAATTAATTGTACTGTTCTTTCGAATTATTATTGTAGGGTATTTTTTTATTAGATGCACATTTTTTAACAAGTGGAAATTAAACGTTAACTTTGTTGTTAATTTTGTTAAAATATTTTGTCGCTTAAAAATAGTGCTGATTTTCAAAGGTAATTGCCTTTGTTGCACTTATTTATTAAGATTATTTTTGTGTTTTGTTCAAGGAAGTCTAGTTAATAATGTCTAGTCCAAAATTTAAAGACCTATCAGTAGCTAGTAGATCACTAATTATCATTGAATTAATACTTCTTGTGGGAGCATTACCACTCACTATTTACTTAAATAATTTAATTTCTTTTATTAATGTTACCCCCATAACGGATAATTATTTGTTTATATATGCGGTTGTTTTCGCTTTATTAAACCAATTAACATCTTTGTCATTAGGTTTATATGATTCTAAATTGAGGGTTAATTTTCGTGGTGTTATTCGTCGGTTACTCATGTGTGTTGCCGTTGCTTTTTTTCTATTAACTATAATAAACCCTTTATACGGTCAAGATATATTACCCATTGAAATCTTAGCCTTTGCCTCGCTTGTTAGTCTTATTGTGATTGCTATCTTTCGTTACTTTACTTTTCAAGTGGATTTCTTTGGTTTTAATAGGCGTGTGATTTTAGTGCTTGGTGCAGGCGAGCGAGCTTCGATCATTGAAAGAAGAATGCGAAGGGATGTTGATCGACAAAATTTTTCCGTGCATGGCTACGTTATTATGGATGGTGACTCAGCAGAAGGTATTAAGAAAGAAACCCGTATAACGCTTGAAAGTTCCTTGGTTAATTATGCCTTAGAACACGAGATTGATGAAATTGTTGTGGCAAGTGATGAACGACGTAATAACTTACCCGTAGATGAACTATTTGCTTGTAAAATTCGTGGTATTGAAATTACTGAAATTTTAGATTTTATTGAGCGTGAAACCGGACAGATAGCGGTAAATCTTATTTATCCTAGTTGGGTGATATATTCAAATGGTTTTGCTTCGGTTAACTATTTACGGAACACCCTAGATTGGATTTTTAATGCGGTTCTAGCTATTGTGCTTTTTTCTGTTACATGGCCAATTATGCTAATAACTATCATTATGATGAAATTGAATGAAGGTTTAGGGGCTCCTATTTTTTATCGACAAGAACGAGTAGGGATCGATGGTGAACCCTTTAGCATCATAAAGTTTAGAAGTATGCGACTAGATGCTGAAAAGTTGGGTGCACAAATGGCAAGTGAAAATGACCCTAGAATAACTAAAATAGGTAATTTTTTACGTAAATATCGTATTGATGAATTACCTCAAATGTATAATGTAATACGAGGTAATATGGGTTTTGTTGGCCCAAGGCCAGAACGTCCAGAATTTGTGCAACAACTAATTAAGAGCATTCCTTATTACAATGAACGCCATAATGTTAAACCAGGTTTAACCGGCTGGGCGCAGCTTAAATACCCTTATGGTGCAACAGAAGCGGATTCATTAGAAAAATTGAAATATGACCTGTATTACATTAAACACCGTAGTTTTTTATTAGACATATTAATTTTAATCAGAACCGTTGAAATAGTTTTATTTGGTAAGGGGCGCTAATGTTGACATATATCGACGTTGCCTTATTTACCGGTTGGAATTTATTCCGACAAAACGTTGGCAAAAGATAATATCATTCATGAAAAAAATTATTAATGCAATGACCGTTGATGTTGAAGATTATTTTCATGTCGCTGCTTTTGAAAAAAACATTGCGATAAGCAATTGGTCAAATTTAGAGCTGAGAGTAGAGAAAAATACTTATCGTTTACTGGAATTGTTCTCTCAACATAACGTAAAGAGTACTTTTTTTACGTTAGGCTGGGTAGCAGAGCGTTGTCCGAATTTAATTAAAACTATTGTCGAACAAGGGCATGAGTTAGCGAGTCATAGTTATGCTCATCAGCGGGTATTCACGCAGACTCAAAAAGAATTTCGCGATGATTTATCTAAGAGTAAGCAAATTTTAGAAGATGCTTCAGGGCAAGCTATTATTGGTTACCGAGCGCCGAGTTTTTCGATAAATGATAGTAATACTTGGGTCTATGACATCTTAATTGAGCTTGGATTTGAATACAGTTCTAGTACATACCCTATTGAGCATGATTTATATGGCGTGCCAAACTGGCCGCGATTTAAGTATACCCGTCCAGAAAGTATTGATGGAAAAACGATTATTGAAATTCCTGTGCCTACATTCCGAAAAGGTGATCAAAATACCGGTATAGGCGGCGGTGGTTATTTTCGCTTATATCCTTATTGGTTATCAAAAAAGCGTATTGATGCTTATCTAGAAGCAGAGCAGCAACCTTATAGTTTCTATTTTCATCCATGGGAAATAGACCCAAAGCAGCCAAAAATTTCAGGGGCTGCGATAAAGTCTAAACTCAGACATTACTTGAATTTGTCTCGTATGGAAGGCAAAGTAGTACGATTATTAGAAGATTATCAGTGGGACACGATGAAAGGTGTTTATTTGAAAAAACAGTAAATATTTTATGGGTGATGGTCTGCATATAAGAACTATTATCATTTCAATAGGGTACATTCGTCATTTTAGCGATGCTTTGGCCTGGAAGCCAAAGTATGGTTGGATTGGGCCTCGACAAAAGGTTTTGAGGATGATGTTAGAAGACTTTGAAGCTTAGGTAGAATAAATTGATTAATGACAATAAGAGAATGAACACTTGATAGACAATTACACAATTAAAACGCTTACATCTGACATGTTTAACCAATGGGATAAGTATGTTAAGACTCATCTCCAAGGGAGCTTTTTCCATTTGAGTGGTTGGCAGACGGTTATAGAAAAAAGCTTTAATCATCCTTGTTATTTTTTATATGCAGAAAAAGAGGGAAATATCTGTGGTGTTTTACCTTTAGTCGAGGTTAAAAGTAAGTTATTTGGTCACGCACTTACTTCCACTCCTTTTTGTGTTTATGGGGGTGCCATTGCTGACACGACTGATATTACTCGTCAATTAGAACAAGAGGCCTGTCAGGTAGCCGATCGACTCCAAGTTGATTATTTAGAGTTACGTTATAGAGAGCCACAAGATTCATCCTTATTATTAAAACAAGCGCACAGTACTTTTGGTTGTGAAATCGCGGAAGATAGCGATAAAATCCTGGCAAGTATTAAGAAAAAGCAACGTGCGGTTATTCGTCATTCGTTAAAAAATGAACTCAATAGTTCTATTAGCTCTACTAAACACGATTTCAATGATTTTTATCAATTACTCTCGACTAGCTATCGTAATTTAGGCACACCAATTTTCACCAAGCGTTACTTTGAAAACTTAATGACTGTTTTTTCTGATGAGAGTGATATCGCTATTATCCGTGATAAAGATAACCAACCATCCTCTGCGGTGCTTAATTTTTATTTTAATGAGCAGGTTTTACCTTATTACGGTGGTGGTAATGATAGTGCTAGAGGCTTGAAAAGTGCTGACTTTATGTATTATCAGGTGATGTGCCATGCGCAGGAAAAAGGTAAAACTTGGTTTGATTTTGGTCGTAGTAAAAATGATAGTGGCCCTTATAAATATAAGAAAAACTGGGGAATGGAGCCAAAATCACTTTATTACTATTACTACTTAGTAAAAGCTGATGAGTTACCGAACTTAAGTCCTAATAATCCCAAATATAAGTTCTTTATTTCAATGTGGCAAAAATTACCATTGAAAGTAAGCCAATTTATTGGCCCGTTTTTATCAAAGTATTTGGGGTAGTTATGATACATTTATGTGCTGCACAGATAGCGTTAGAACTAAAAAAACACCAGGGTGATAAAGTGAACGTATCCTCTAATGTTATTGGTGAGGATCAATGTTATGTCTAATATCATGCCAAAAGAGCCATTATTGTTTCTTTGTCACCGGATACCTTTCCCTCCTAACAAAGGTGATAAAATAACAACGTTTAACCTATTGAAATATTTATCAGAACGATACCTTGTACATTTAGGCTGCTTTATTGATGATGAATATGATCGCCAATATATTAACGAACTAGCGCAATTTTGCGAAAGTAGTTTTTGTGAAGATATTTGTAATCGAAAGCAGTCAATTAGCGGTGTTAAAGCATTATTGACGAGTGAGGCGGTATCAACGGCACATTATCGTTCGACTAAATTTCAGCAATGGGTTGATAGCACTATTACTGAAAATGACATAGATTTGTTGTTTGTGTATTCATCCGGTATGTCTCAATTCATCGAGTGTGAGCAATATCAACACAAAACTCGAATTTTAGATATGGCTGATATAGATTCCGATAAATGGCGACAATATGCAGAAAATAAACCTTGGTACTCGCGTTGGATCTACTCAAGAGAACAAAAAATACTAGCAAAACACGAACAACAAATATTACAAGACTTTGAAGCGGTCACTTTTATTACCGATGAAGAGGCGGCTCTTTTTCGCACAATGTCACCCTCGTCTAACCGAGAAAAAATCTATACGCTATCAAATGGCGTTGATACTAACTATTTTGATCCTCAATCCGAATTTGATTTAACAGATTTACCTCCACTAGCATCACCAGCTATTTGCTTTACCGGCGCAATGGATTACTGGGCAAATGTAGATGCCGTTATTTGGTTCTGCAAAAATGTTTGGCCAGAGGTCATTGCTAAGGTGCCCACATGTACTTTTTACATTGTTGGTGGCAAGCCCCCTGCAAAAGTGATGCAACTGAAAGCGTTACAAGGAATAATTGTTGCGGGAAGGGTCCCAGATGTTCGACCTTATTTAGCGGCTTCTACATTAGCTATTGCACCTATGCGTATTGCTCGCGGAGTTCAAAATAAAGTACTGGAAGCGATGGCGATGGCAATGCCTGTTGTGATGACGTCGATGGGTCAAGAAGGAATACAAGTTGATGCAGCTCAAAAAGCATTAGTGCATGATGAACCACTAGTAATGGCTAAAAGTATTATTCGTTTACTTGAACAAAAAACAATAGATTATAGTGAAAACCGCCAGTGGATAATAAAGCATTATAGCTGGAACGGTGCCCTTGATAAGTTGCCAAGTTTATTAGCCTTAAAAAATGACAAGAAAAAGGATTAAGTTGATGATTGTTCGTTCAAAAGCACCACTTAGAATTGGTTTAGCCGGAGGCGGAACAGATGTCTCTCCTTATTCAGATGTTTACGGAGGTTGCATATTAAATGCCACAATAAATATGTTTGCTTACGCGACCATCGAAACGCGAGCCGATGGTAATGTGCACTTTGAAGCGTCAGATATTGAAAAAACATATTTTGCAACAGCGGTTTCATCTATTGAGCTCGAAGGCGAATTGTTATTGCATAAAGCAATATATAACCGAGTTGTGCGAGATTTTAATAATAATCAACCACTCGCTATTAGTGTTATTACGTATTCTGATGCTCCACCTGGTAGTGGTTTAGGCTCCTCTTCAACTATGGTGGTAGCCATATTAGCAGCCTATCGCGAATGGTTAAAACTCCCTTTAGGTGAGTATGATTTAGCGCATTTAGCCTATGAAATTGAACGTCAAGATTGTAATCTATCCGGTGGTAAGCAAGATCAGTATGCGGCTACATTTGGTGGCGTAAACTTCATGGAGTTTCATCAAGACACAGTTTTAGTTAATCCGCTTCGTATTCGAACTGACATTCTCAATGAACTTGAAAGTCAAATGGTACTTTATTTTACCGGGGTATCAAGAGATTCAGCAAAGATTATTGATGATCAAATTAAAGCCTCCACTGATAAAGATGATAATAAATCTTTAGAATCACTACATTTAGTTAAACAACATGCTTTTGGTATGAAAGAATGCTTATTACGTAATGATATCAAAGGTATGTCTGATATTCTAAAATCTTCTTGGGATGCTAAAAAAGGTACATCTAGTTCAATTTCAAATCCACATGTAGAAAAAATATCAGAACTTGCACTTAAAAATGGTGCTAAATCATTGAAATTATCGGGTGCAGGTGGTGGTGGCTTTATGATGATATTTGCCGAGCCGACTCAAAAACTAGCGCTAATGAATATTCTTGGTGAAACCAATGGTCAAGTCCATAAATTTCAATTAACTCAGACAGGAGTACAGGCATGGACAGTTTAAATTATATAAAAACACATATTGAAAAAACTATTGCGACCAAGCGAGCGATATTAGCAGACGATGGCTTAATGAATCGTATTGTTGAAGCAACCGACTTATGTATTCAGGCATTAAAAAATGGCAATAAAATTATTTTTGCTGGTAATGGTGGTAGTGCAGCCGATTCTCAACATTTAGCAGCGGAGTTTGTTAGCCGATTTAATTTTGATCGCCCTGGCTTAGCATCAATAGCCTTAACTACTGATACCTCTATGTTAACAGCCATTGGTAATGATTATGGTTTTTTACAATTGTTTGCCCGCCAGTTGCAAGCAAACGGACGAAAAGGAGATGTGTTTTTTGGTATTAGTACCTCAGGAAATTCGGCTAATATATTAGAAGCGGTTTATTTAGCTAAAGAAATGGGTGTAACCACAGTAGCATTATGTGGCAACGCGGGTAAGCTACCTGAAGAGTGTGATTTAACGTTAAACGTACCCTCTACCTGTACTCCATATATTCAAGAATCACATATTTCTATTGGACATATTATTTGCGGCATAGTTGAAGAAATAATGTTCAGTCATTTAAAACCTGCAGAGAAACAGTAAATGGATGCTATATTACTTGCTGGAGGTTTAGGTACTCGTTTACATAAGGTAACAGGTGATTGTTACCCTAAATCATTGGCTGAAGTTGATGGCAGACCTTTTATACATTATGTCGTTAAGTATTTGGCAAGTATGGGCGTTAATCGCTTTATATTCGCCGTTTCGCACCATGCACAAATGATTATTGATAGTATTGAGAAAGAATTTCCTAACGTAGACGTATGTTTTTCAATTGAAGAACAACCTCTTGGTACCGGTGGTGCAATAAAGCAAGCATTGGAACTGGCCGAGAGTGAGCAAGTGTTAGTCGTTAATTCCGATTCTTTTATGGAATTTTCATTTGCAGATTTTTGTCAATTTTCATATAAAAAACAAGCAACTTTAAGTATTGTTTGTACTCATGTTGATGATGTTAGTCGTTTTGGCGCTGCTGATATATCAGATTCAGGTAAGTTAATTAAGTTTTTTGAAAAAGGACGACAAGGGCCCGGATATATAAATTCAGGTATATACCTAATAAACAAACAACACCCACAGTTAGCTTCATTAACAGGTAAATTTAGCTTTGAAAATGAATTACTTTCTAATGACAATATTGATGTTTACGCCTTGAAAAATAAAGGCTTATTTTTTGATATTGGTACGCCAGACGATTTTGAAGGCGCACAAAAGTTAGTAACTAACCATAGCCATTTATTTTTAAAGGATTAAAAGTAATAATCATATCATGGTAAATAAAAATACAATCACAATCACAAACACAACTATCTATCATCTTATATTTGGGCTGGTATTAGCTAGTTGGCTTATTGTTTATTATCAAGCGCTAGCAAGCATGGTAAATGTTTGGCTTGGCTCTGAAACCTATAGTTATTGTTTTTTTATCTTACCTATTTGCTTATATCTGATATATGAAAAGCATCATCAACTTGTGCTTATACCTATTAAGCCAGCACTCATATTACTAGTTCCTCTTGTGGTTGGTCAGGTTGTTTTCTTGCTTTCAGATCTTGCCGGTATTGGCGTACTATCTCAATTATCCGCTTATGGCAGCTTAATTTGCCTAATTGGTATTGTTTATGGTGTAAATATCCTCAAATTTTTGATGTTTCCATTAGGGTACTTAATTTTAAGTGTACCTATGGGAGAGGAGCTAGTACCAGCGTTACAAAATGTTACTGCCGATATTAGTGTTTTTCTCGTTGAATTGGTGGGTATTCCTGTTTATAGAGAAGGCCTATACATATACATTCCAAACGGTACTTTTGAAGTAGCTGAAGCTTGTTCAGGGATACGTTTTTTAATTTCTATGATCGCCATAGGTACACTCTATGCGTATCTTTATTATCAGAGTATATGGCGAAGATTGGTTTTTGTGGCATTAAGTTTGATTATTCCAATTATTGCCAATGGTATTCGCGCTTTTGGTATTATTTATGTTGGGCATAAAACTGACATGGAACATGCCGTAGGTGTAGATCATTTAGTGTATGGCTGGCTATTTTTTTCAATTGTATTATTACTGTTGATGGCTATTGGAAGGTTCTGGCGTGAAGACTTGGTTGAGAATACTAACGCTTTTTCATCAACTGAAGCACCTAAATCAGAAGAGGTGAAACCAGCAATAGCCACTTTAACAATAGTATTGCTTTTAACACTATCCTCATTAGCTTTTAAACCTTTATATGAAAATGTTGTAGTAGGTCAATACCAAAACATTAATCAAGCTAATCCGTTGTTAACATTTGTAGAATCTCATGCGAACACTGAGATATCTGTGAGTTTCAATCCTATTTTTGATAAAGCAGATAAACAATACCAAGCAAATGTTATTCACCGTGATACAAAGATAGAAGTCTATGTAGCGCAGTTTTATGCTGATAATAAAGACAGTGAGTTAATTAACTGGGGCAATCGAATTTACGATATTGATAAATTTTCGATAATCAGTAAACAGAATATCATTTTAGAGAATGACAGCGGTAATATAAATGCCACCTTACTTAGATTAGTGGCCTTAAATGGTGTTAAAAGAAATTTAGTTTACTGGTATGACGTTAATAATGTCAGAACAAGTGATATGTTATCCATTAAAAAAGCACAACTATTGAGTAAGCTATCTGGCGGCTCCGGCGGTGGTAGTATAGTTATACTCTCTATTGATGATAAACAAGGCTCTATAGAGCAGATAAAGCAACTTGGTGAGTCACTGCCATGGCTGTAAATACGTATCAAAATGTAGTTTGCCACCTTATTTATCGATTTGATATTGGTGGTTTAGAGCGAGTGATGATCAATTGCATTAATGCGATGCAAGATGATAACTATGAACATGTCGTTATTGCCTTAACTGAAATTGGTGATTTTTCAAAGCATTTAAGCCCAACTGTAAAAACCTTTCAACTTAATAAAAAATCAGGTAAAGATTTATCGAGCCATTGGCGGTTATTTAAATTATTAAGACAAATAAAACCTGATATTTTGCATACTTATAACTTAGCGGCGCTAGAATATCACCCCATTGCTAAACTGGCGGGTGTTAAAGGTCATATTCATGCGGAGCATGGTAGAGAAATAAGTGATCCGCTAGGCTTAAATAAAAAACATAACTTTTTACGAAAATTAATATCTCCTTTTATCCACTATTTTGTAGCAGTGTCGAGTGACTTACATGCATGGTTAATTGATGTTGTTAATATTGATAGTAGTAAGGTTAGACTTGTTCATAACGGTATTGATATTGAAAAGTTTAGCGGTGAAAGGTTGAAAAGTCAGTGTATTCGCTTTATCCATATTGCGCGTTTTAATCCAGTGAAAGACCAGCATAGCTTAATTAATGCTTTTGCTTTGTTGGTTGAAGATAATGGTTACCTTCCTGAGCAAGTAAGTTTGACTCTTGTGGGTGATGGCGAACTCACCAGTGAATTAAAGCAGTTAGTTAGCGATAAACAATTGAATGATTTTGTAGTATTTACAGGGGCAAGAAACGATATTCCTGAATTATTGAATAATGCAGATATTTTTGTTTTATCTTCTATAGCTGAAGGAATACCTATGACGGTATTGGAAGCTATGGCGGCTAGCTTACCTATAATTTCGACTAACGTGGGTGGTTTGTCAGAGTTAGTAGAGGATGGAGTGACAGGATTGTTGGTTGAAAAGCAAAATACAAAAGTACTGGCTAACGCTATGTATACTTATGTAAATAATCCACAATTAATTGAACCGCAAGGTAAAAAAGCGCATCAATTTATTGAACAGAATTTTTCAGAAACAGCAATGATAAAAGCGTATCTTAATCTATATCAACATTCGTTAGGGCAATAAACATGTGCGGCATTAGTGGTATTTTTAGTTTCAATGAACATCATGTTATAGATGAACAGCTATTGAAAAGCATGAACAATGTTCAAGCACATCGTGGCCCAAATGATCAAGGCTATCATATTGGTAATGGCATTGGCTTAGGACATCGCCGACTATCTATCATTGACTTGGCCGGCGGTCATCAACCTATTTATAATGAAGATAATACGGTTAGCGTGGTGTTTAATGGTGAAATATTTAATCATCATGAAATTGCACAAGAATTGAAAGATAAAGGCCATATCTTTAAAACAACGAGTGATACCGAGACTATTGTGCATGCCTGGGAAGAATGGGGTGTAGATTGTGTTCATCATTTTCGTGGCATGTTTGCATTTATACTCTGGGATGACAATAAAAAAGAATTATTTGTTGTCAGAGATCGTTTAGGTATAAAGCCTCTTCATTACAGTTTATTAACTGACGGCTCAGTAATTTTTGGCTCAGAACTTAAAGTACTTCGCCAACATCCTCTTTGCTCAACTGAAATTAGCCCAGAAGCCATTGAAGACTATCTTACTTTTGGTTATGTGCCTGACCCGAAAACTATATTCACAAATACCTATAAATTAGAAGCAGGACATTATCTGCATTTAAAACAAGGTAAGGTACCTACAAAATTAACGTCAAAACAATATTGGGATTTACCTTGGCAAGCAGCTAAAACGTTATCAACTCAAGAGATTGAAAGCGAACTTATTGAACGCCTTAAAGATGCCGTTAATATTCGTATGGAAGCAGAAGTGCCATTAGGTTCTTTTTTATCTGGTGGTGTTGATTCAGGTGCCATAGTTGCCATGATGTCTCAGTTGCAAGACAAAGCCGTAACCACCTGTTCTATTGGTTTTGATGTACCAGAATTTAATGAAACTGATTTTGCTCAACTGGTTGCCGACAGATATAAAACAAATCATCAGGTAGAAATGGTTGACCATGAAGATTTTGATTTAATTGATAAATTAATTGATATTTATGATGAACCTTATGCCGATAGCTCGGCATTACCAACCTATAGAGTGTGTGAGCTTGCACGTAAACATGTCACGGTGGCTTTATCCGGTGATGGTGGTGATGAATTGTTCGCCGGTTATCGTCGCTATCGCTTTCATATGGCTGAGCAAGCGTTAAGAGATAAAATTCCAACCGCGATAAGAAAACCAATATTTGGTTTATTAGGTAAGGTATACCCTAAGCTAGACTGGGCACCACAATTTTTGCGAGCAAAAACCACCTTTCAATCTCTTGCTATGACAAGCAGTGAAGCTTATTTAAATAGTATGAGTAAGCTAAGAGCGGATGAGCGAAATGCTTTATATAGCACAGCATTTAAAGAAAAATTAGCAGGTTATAGTGCCAACCAAGTATTTGAGAAAATTTTGGCGGGTAAAAGCTTTGATGATCCACTAAAAGAAATACAATATTTAGATTATAAAACTTGGGTTACTGGCGATATTAATACCAAAGTTGATAGAGCCAGTATGGCGCATGGCTTAGAGGTAAGAGTACCTATATTAGACCATCAATTTATAGAGTGGGCATTTAAAGTACCTTCGTCACTTAATTTACAGGGCAGCGAAGGCAAAGCTGAGTTTAAAAAACAACTAGAGCCACATGTTCCTAATGATAATCTATATCGTAAGAAAATGGGTTTTAGTATTCCTCTTGCCCAATGGCTTCGTGGACCTTTAAAAGCTAAAATGACTAAGTTACTAACGTCAGAAACATTTCAACAAACAAATATATTTCAAGCTGAGAAAATAAGTAAAATAATTAATGAACATGTCACAGGAAAAAGCGATCATTCCGCAGCGCTTTGGACTTTAATGATGCTCGGGCAGTTTATTGAGCGAGAAGCTAAAAAATGAACATATTAACAATATCTAGCCTTTATCCAAACAATAAAGATCCAAAACACGGTATTTTTGTTGAAACACGTTTACGCCATTTAGTAAAAGACTTCCCCGATATTCAACCAACGGTTATAGCGCCTGTACCTTGGTTCCCATTTTCATCCAAAAAATTTGGAGAATATGCCAAATATGCGGGTGTAGTTAATCAAGAAACTCGTAACGGTATTGAAGTGCATCACCCTAAATATTTAGTCATTCCTAAAATCGGCATGTACTTAACGCCGTTATTTATGAGCTGGGCTATTTCAAAAACACTGAAAAAATTAACTAAAAATGGCAAACAGTTTAACTTAATCGATGGGCATTATTTCTATCCCGACGGTGTCGCCATCGCAAAAGTAGCCAAAAAATATAAGATCCCCTTTACTTGTACTGCGCGTGGTACAGACATCAACTTAATACCTCAGTACCCTACGGCTTTAAAAATGATCAAGAAAGTGTTCAAGCAAGCATCACACATGATGACCGTTTGCCAAGCACTTAAAGATGAAATGATCGTGCTCGGTGCAGATGAAAATAAAGTGACCACGTTACGAAATGGTGTAGATCTTGATTTGTTTTCTCCATCAAACGAAGATGCACAACAAACATTAAAAGATGAGCTTGGCATTCAAAATAAATTAGTTATGTCTGTTGGCTGGTTAATTGAAAGAAAAGGTCACTATTTAGTAATTGAGGCTATTAAAAATATTGATAATGCCACCTTAGTCATTGCGGGCGATGGCCCGGATTTAAATCAACTTAAAAATCAAGTCAATAAACTTGGCTTGGAAAATAGAGTTAGATTTTTAGGGGCTATCACTCAGCCAGAACTGCATAAATGGTTTCAAGCTGCTGATGTTACCGTACTTGCCTCTAGTAGAGAGGGTTGGGCTAATGTCCTGCTGGAGTCTATGGCTTCTGGCACACCGGTTGTTGCTACTAAAGTGTGGGGCACGCCTGAGGTAGTGGCATCATCAGAAGCTGGTGTTCTAGTAGAGCGAACAGTTAAATCTATAGGTCAAGGCATTCAATCCGTATTAAATAATCCACCCCAAAGAGCGTTAACGAGAAAATATGCTGAACAGTTTGATTGGAGTTCGACTTCCGAAGGTCAATTCAATATTTTTAATAAAACGATTAAGGAAGATGTCTAATGCAAATACCTAATACAAGCCATGTAATCATTATAGGGGCTATGAAAGCAGGAACTACTTCACTTTATGATTACTTTTTGGATCACAAAGATATTTGTAGTTGCGTTGTGAAAGAACCTGAGTTTTTTAGTGAAACTATGAACCACGGTGTTAAGTCTGTTAATTATCAAGAGCTTTGGCCGGACTATAATGGCGAAAAGTACGTTTTAGAGAGTTCAACTGGTTACACAAGGTTTCCACGTGAAAAAGGTGTTGCAAAAAGAATGTACGACTCAGGTATAAAACCTAAATTTATCTATCTTGTCAGAGACCCGGTGAAAAGAATTGAATCACATCAAAATTTCATGTCTCGATATATAGAATATAATATGCCTGCAACACATTCAGATGTATTAGAAACAAGTAACTACTACCTACAACTTAAACAATTTTTAAAATACTTTCCTAAGGGGGATTTATTAGTACTTGATTTTGATGATCTAAAGACTAAACCCCAGTCAGTTGTGAATAAAATAACCGACTTTTTGGATATAGCAGAACATGAAATATCCAATACCATTCATAATAATGAAACTTTATATCCGTCATTTTTTGAAATGAGCATTAAGTCGTTGAGTTTATTTAAAAAAAGTAGACATCTAATTCCTGAATCTGTTGCCATAAAAGTAAAAAAGTTTATTTCTAAATTTTCACAAAGCAAAAAAATAGCACTTACCAGTAATGAAATCACTGAAATTAAAAACCATCTGAAAGATGATATGAAATCTTTAAAAAAAGAATTTAATATTAATATAGAAAAATGGGGCTTTTAAAAATAGATTATTACAGTGTGAGTGTTTTTAATTTTTAGTTAATCATCAATTTAATTTATTTAGAGAGATTGTAATGTTTGGCCTATTCAGAACAATGTTAGCTATTTGGGTAATGGTTTTTCATTTGGTAGATATCCCTGTTATTGGCAATTATGCCGTATTTTCATTTTTTCTACTAAGCGGTTTTCTAATGACTACAATTATGCATGATAGCTATGGATATAGTCACTCAGGCATGAAAAAGTATGCCATCAATCGTTTTTTAAGATTGTATCCGATGTATTGGGCAGTTGCTTTTTTGTCAATTGTTGCTATTTACTTTACTTCAGAAACTTATTCTTTATCTTTTCACGAAGCGTTATCTATCCCTGATAATGCTGAATATATTTCTTATAATTTTACAATGGTTTTTGCATCTTGGTTTCCTTGGGATCTAAAGCCTAGATTATCCCCTCCAACATGGGCCTTAACATTAGAATTGTTTTTTTACGTTTGCATTGGGCTGGGCATTTCAAAAACTAAAAAAAGAACATTAATTTGGTTTGGTACCAGTATTTTATTTTTTATTATGAGTTACCTGTTCGATATGTATGGTGGCAATCGATATAGTTCTATTTCAGGGGCATCTCTACCCTTTTCTATTGGCGCATTAGCCTATTTTTATAAAAAAGAAATTTTTACATCTATCGAAAAGTTTCATATTGCTAAACCTAGTACTATTTTGGTTGTTTATGTTGTTAATGCGATCATCTTTTGTGTATTAAGTTTAAACCAGCCTTTTGCATTCTCAAAGTATGTGTTAGAAATTGGAAAATACTTTAACTTATTATTTTCTTTGCTAGTCGTGGTGGTTTTGTTATACAAAGGTAAAAATTTAATGAGTAAAAGAGTTGATAAGATGATAGGCGATTTTAGTTATCCTATTTATCTATGTCATTGGCAATGCGGGCTAGTTGTATCTTTTTTACTATTCGATAAACCGACAAAAGGTCTTACATTGGATGGTTTTATTGTTCTACTTCTATCATTTGTTTTTGTGTTTATGGTTTCCTTGCTGTTAATTTATTTTGTTGATCATAGATTAACTAAACTGCGGATGAATATTAAATTTGGGAAGGGGAGTGAAATAGCCTCCCAAGAAATAAAGAAAAATTCAATATGAAAATACTTTACCACCACCGTATTGCCTCTAAAGATGGCCAGTACGTACACGTAGCAGAAATTATTAAAGCACTTCGCTCGCTGGGGCATGAAGTGATTATTGTTGCGCCTAAAATAGCTGAAAGTTCTGATTTTGGTAGTGATGGCGGCTGGGTTGATGTATTGAAAGCAAAATTACCTAAATGGTTTTATGAGGTTTTAGAGTTTTCCTACAGCTTTTATGCTTTTTTGAAATTGTGCAGAGCAATCATTAAATATAAGCCAGATGTAATATATGAACGTTGTAATTTATTTTTACCTGCGGGTATTTGGGCTAAAAAGCTTTTTAAACTACCACTACAATTAGAAGTTAATTCGCCACTCTATCAAGAACGTAAAAAGTATGGTGGTATCGCACTTGATAAACTAGCTAAATGGTCAGAACGTTATGTTTGGCGTAATGCTGACAAGGTATTACCCGTCACTCATGTTATGGCGAGTTATATTAAAGCGGTTGGTGTATCTGAAGACAAAATCACAGTAATTCCAAACGGTGTCGATACATGTGTTTTTCAACCCAAAAACACTAAGAATAGAGCTAAGCGCTTTGCTGGGAAAGTGGTGATTGGTTTTGTTGGCTTTTGTCGAGAATGGCATAAATTAGATGAAGTTTTAAGCCTACTTGCTGGCGAGAAACGTGACGATGTGTTCTTTTTAGTTGTTGGTGATGGCCCCGTTATTCCTGAATTGAAAGTGCAAGCCAAAGCGTTAGGTTTTGAACAAAGGTTCGAATCGACAGGGTTAGTGAAACGTGAAGATATGCCTTACTGGCTTGATCAAATGGATGTTGCCTTACAACCAGCAGTAACACCTTGGGCCTCCCCCCTAAAAATGATAGAATACCTTGCTAAAGGTTTAGCCATTGTTGCGCCTAATTCAGAAAATATAAGAGAATTACTAAACGAAAAGAACAGTGCTTTATTTAATGAAAACGATTTAACTGAAATGCTTGATAGTATCCATCAATTAATTGAAAGTGAAAGCCGTAGGGGGCAGCTATCGATAAATGCAATTCAAACAATTGAATCACTGGAGTTATCATGGTTAGGTAATGGACAAAAAATAATAGATAACTTTGACTTATTACGTAAATAAAATTAGTTAGTAAGGCATGATTCATAAATTTTTATATCTGGGTATTACTAATAAGAGAAATGGAATGATATGAAATCAAAGAGAATATTATTCGTTATTCATAACGTTAGTAATGCAGGTGGTACTGAACGCGTGACTACGCATGTCGCTAATCTATTGGATTTAAAAGGATTTGATGTTGATATATTAAGTATTTATCAAGATAAACTAGAAACTTTTTTTCCTGTTAATAATAGAATTCATCAGTACAGTTTATATTCTCATGATATTTCATTAATGAGATCAGCATTACCTGCAGCAATTAAAATGCGTGAGTTTTCTAAAAACTATGATGTTGTTATTTTCTCAGATACACAACTAGGTCTTATTTCATGGTTGACGGCGCTAACAACTAAAGTAAAAGTGGTATTATGGGAACATTTTAATTCGTTAATTGTAACGCGCTTTGGTAGTCGTTGGTTTGGTCGTAAATTGGCTGCATGGTTTAGCGACTTAGTGGTAGTCTTAACTGAGCAAGATAAAGCTAATTGGCAAAAAACTTATTGGTTAAGAAATCCGATTGAAGTGATTCCTAACCCTTCTGCTATTAAAGCCAAAGATCAGCCTATTACAACGTTACGTAATAAGGTGGTTATATCAGTTGGTCGTTATACCGAACAGAAAGGTTTTGATATGCTGGTAGATGCTTGGGCCTCAATAAGCGCTGATATCAGGCAAGATTGGCGATTAAAAATAATTGGCCCAAATGGCAGTGCTAAGCCGTTGTTACAGGCGCAAGTTGAGCAGTTAAGTGAATGTAATATTGAATTGGCGGGACCATACATTGATATGGCTGAGGTTTATGACAATGCTGATGCTTATGTCATGAGCTCTCGTTATGAAGGGTTTGGTTTAACACTTATAGAAGCTATGTCGAGCGGCTTGCCTGTAATTGCTTTTGATTGCCCTATGGGGCCAGGTGAAATATTAGACAAGCAATATGGTATTATTGTACCAGCAGAAAATATTATTGATTTAAGTTCAGCAATAATAGATTTGATTTCTAATGAGTCATTACGCGTTAAATTTTCGCATCAATCGTTGTTAAGAGCGAAAGACTTTGATGAGCAATCTATTGCGTTATTATGGCAAAATAGATTAAACAAATTGTTACAGAGGTAGGTTGATGAAATCATTACAGCTTCAAATTTGTGTTGTGGCACATAATGAGCAAGACCATATTATTGGGTGCCTCGAAAGCATTGAAAAGTCGGCGACTCATGCGCAACTTAAAGAATACTGCGTACATATTATTAATAATGGTAGTTCTGATAACACCCAACAGTTAAGTGACCATTTTTGCCAAGATAAACAGCACTGGTATGCGCATGAGGTAAGTAAAGGTGATAAATCCAACGCGTGGAATTTAGGTGTTTATCAATACGCCACGGCTAATGTGTTAACAGTATACATTGATGGCGACTGTAAAATATCATTAGGTACCTTAAAGGCCTTTATAGATGCGCAGACTAGTAAGCCTAATGCCTATATTTATGCCGCAATTCCGATCACGCAAGGCAATACCACCGAACAGACAATTAAAAACACCTTAGCAGGTACAGCGTTAAGCGGTAATTTATTCGCGTTAAGTGAAGTGTTTATTAAAACGGTTCGTGAAAAGTCATTTAAGTTGCCGGTTGGCTTAATTGGTGACGACAGTCTTTTAGCCTGGGTTTCAAGTCATAACTTTAAATTATCGAATGGTGTTATTCCTGGCTTTTTAGTTGGAGTTGAAAATGCACAGTTTGAGTATCATCGTTTAACGCCTACGTCATGGTCGAATATTAAGTTATATATACGCCGTTTACATCGTTATAGCTTAAGACATTTGCAGCAAAACTGTATTCGTAGTTTTTTAGATGAAAAAAACAATTTTGAGCTATTACCTGAAAATATCGAAGCGCTATATTCAAGAGTTGATAAAAAATATATACGTAACAACTCACTGATAAATACGTATTTTGATAAACGTGCTTATATCGAAATAAATGACTTAATTCGTCGAAAATAATTGCCATATTATAACAGTATCGATCTTCTGTATTATGGGTTTTTTAGAGGTATAAATGGAAACATTTTTATTTGGTGTATATGTAGTTGCCTCAGTTTTTATGTGTTGGTTAGGCTTTAAAATTGATGAGAATGAATATGAAGCGACAAAAAAGGATGAACAAGACTCATGAGAGGGTTAGCCTTATTACTTGCTTTACCATTTTTTCTTTTTTTTGCTTTTAAAAAGCCTTTTATAGCCTTAGCGTTGTGGGTGTGGACAGCATTAGTACCTCCACATATATGGGCATTTGGCGGATTAGCTACTTCTGTGCGTTGGAATATGCTTTTTGCCTTGGTGACAATGATTGGTTTTGTTATGAGTAAAGAAAAGAAAAACCCAAGTTCAACATTGTTTGTTTTAGGTTGCCTCTTTTTTATTCACACCACAATAACCACCATCGTTAATTATGGTGATGGCCCATACAACTGGTTGCGCTGGGATTGGTTTATGCGCGTGTTTTTACTGTTTGTTTTTTTATGCTTGATGTTAAAAAAGAAAATACATTTTGAAGCGATAGCATGGGCAGTGGTTCTTTCATTTTCATTTAAAGCGTTTATTGACGGTGCTAAAGTATTAAGTTCTGGGGGCGGACATAATATTTACGGTATTACCCCAGGTTTTAATGATAATAATTTATCAGCGTTAGCAGCATTAATGGGTATTGGTTTTATTCTTTTTTTGATTGACCAATATAAAAAGGATATTCGACTTAAATACCCTTTATTAGCTTTACTATTCTTTAATGTTTTATTTGTCTTAGGGAGTGATTCTCGTGGAGGATTTGTTGGTTTAGTTATATTAGGTATTTTTTATTTTATGAAAACTAAACATAAGTTTAAAGTAGGGCTTATCCAATTAATTATTGGTATTGTTGGGGCTAGCTTAATGTCCGCCGATTGGGTTGAACGGATGGATACTATTTCTGAGGCTGATCAAGATGGCTCTTTTATGGGGCGCGTTATGTCTTGGAAACTCGCAATTATTATGGCTATTAGGAGCCCAATTGTTGGTGGTGGTTTTGACTCAGCTTTTACCAATAGAGCGACTATAGATAGTTTAATTCTTGATTGGGATATCGTCAATTTTATCCCAAGCTCTATAATGGAACATGGTGATCGTGTTTATGTTGCTCATAGTGTTTACTTTCAGGTGTTAGCCGATCACGGTTTTATAGGGTTGTTTTTATATTTAAGCATGCTAATGACGGCATATATCTCATTAACAAAAATATATAAAAATTCTCAGATCGATTGGCATAAAAACTTAGCGGAGAAACTTAAGTTAAGTTTAGTCGTTTTTATGGTTGCAGGAGGGGCGCTAAGCTCTGCTTATAACGATTTGATTTTCACCATCTTAGGTTGCACAGCGACATTAAATATTTTGTATAATAAGGAAGTAATAAAATATGCGAACTCTGATCGTAATTAATAATATTCAGCTATCGGTGGCACAGGACGCGTAACGAATAATATTGAAAATCTATTGATAATAAAGCTTTTTAATTATCAAGTTTCAAATCAAATTTTAAAACGAGATAAATAGTGGATACATCGAAAAAATTAGTCAATGCCTTTCTCTGGAATCTTATCGGACGATGGGGGGTAAGATTTATAGGGATTGCTAGTTCATTGATCCTTCTTCGACTGTTAGCGCCAGATATGTTTGGTGTTATGGCGTTGGCTACTATTTATATTGGCTTGTTTGAGGTGTTTGCACATTCAGGTATAAATCGTTATTTAATAGTTAGAACTGAATTAACAGATGATGATTTAAACACTGCTTGGACGTTGAATTTAATTATTCGATTTATTATTTCGGCATTATTGGTACTCAGCGCGGGTTATATTTCAGAGCTAGTTAAGGATTCAAGGGTGGAGAATGTCGTTATTGCTGTGGCATTAATCAACTTTTTGGGTGCTTTTGGTAATATTGCCCTAATAAGGTTTCAAAAGGCTGTTAATTATAAACCGACAAATACGCTTGAAATTTATACAAAATTATTGTCTACCTCAGTTACTTTAACGACAGCTTATTTCTATCCAACTTATTGGGCATTGATTGTCGGTAATTTTTTTGCAATGCTATCTGGCTTGATTGGAGGATACATTCTATTACCTTACCTGCCTAAATTAAATTTTCAATTTGAAAAAGCTTTATTTACCAATTCAGCATGGATATACCTTCGCAATATTCTTAGCTATTTTAGGAATAGGATTGATGTTTTTTTTGTAGGTCATTTTTTTGATACAACAGCTGTTGGTAAATACAAAATATCACAAGACTTTGCAACGTTGCCTTTCTCTGAGGTTATTTCACCCGCTACACGTGGTATGTTTCCAGCCTTATCTGAATATAAAAACCAAAAGCAAGCGTTGTTTGACAAAACCTATAAATTTTTAGCGCTCGTCTATTCGATTATTATTCCATCTATTTTTGGCTTTTTTATTATAGCGACACAATTCTCAACAGTGGTTTTAGGTGAAAAATGGGCAGATGCTGCTACTTTGCTACCAGCGCTTTCATTATTGATGCTCTCTTACCCTTTGAATGGTATCTCTCATAACTTATTTGATTATTTGAATAAATCACATTTGGGGGTATTAAATGATTTTATAGGGGTTACAGTTTTAGCTTTGGTGTTCTTGTCATGGCAATTTACCTCAATTGAGGTATTCACACAGATTAGGGCCTACCTAGCCGTTTTATTATTTTTGATTTTAATAATCATTGTAAGAGTAGCTTTAGGTTTTTCATTAAAAGCAATGTGTTCAATTATTTTGGTGCCGCTTAGTGCATCGTTAGTAATGTACGCGGCCTTTACTTTTATTTATGTTAATGAAAATATTACTTTGGGTGGACTCTTTATTAATATGTTTTTAGGTGCATGTTATTTTTTTGTTGCTATGTTTTTGTTAGTTTTAACAATAAAGAGTAAATCTACGATTTGGCAATTTTGGTTCATTAAGGTTTTGGATATACTTGGCGCTTTAAAAAATCGAATGATAGGGCTGGGTTGATGTACACATGAAAACCTTCCTTTTCTCTTTAAATATTTTGCTGATACTGGTTATTACTTCTCTGCTGAAGGTTGATAACATTCGCTCAGAGATATACAGTCAATTAGTTTTGTATCTAGGGGGTGTTAAAGTTGCATTTGTTGGTGACTCTTTAACACGCCGAAATTCAGATTTAGCAATGTTAGTTGGTGGCATGAGCTTTCATAGTAAGAACTTTGCTATTGACGGGTATACAATCCCTCAAATACAGCGTCAATTAACTGATTCTGTCATTCCTAAAAGCCCTTGTTTAGGAGTTGTTATGGCAGGTACTAACCGACAAGAAGGCGATTCGTTGGCTGAAAACACACAAAAGTATAAAAATATGCTGGCAAGTCTCACTGCTCAAAATATCAGTATAATAGTTATGGAAACTTTTTTAACTGATAATAGTGATGTTAATAACTATATCAACCAATTAAATGCAAATATAAAAGCATATGCCTTGGATAAAGAAATAGTATACTTTCCGAGCAATGATTATTTATCTGATGAGCACGCATTAATAAGTCGATTTTCACTAGATGGCGTACACTTAAATCAGACAGGGTATGAAGTGTTAAATCAACAGTTACTGCCATATATTAAACAAAATTATATCTCTCGCCGCAGAGAGTGTAATAATATTTTTTAAAGGTCACTTATGTTCGGGACTTATCGACTAATACTCGCTTTTATGGTTGTGTTTTTACACTTGGGAGGATGGCCTGCATTTGGTGAATATGCAGTATTCACCTTTTTTTGCCTTAGCGGCTATCTAATGACCTTTATCATGCAAGAGAATTATGGCTATAGTGCACAAGGGCGCAAGAAATATTTTATAAATCGTTTGTTGCGTATTTATCCACTATATTTGGCTGCTTGCCTATTCAGTCTGGTCGTTATTTTCTGCTTAGGGGAAGAGTATACCTCCGGTCTTATTTTTAATTTAAAATACCCTGACTCAATTATTAGTAGTTTGAGTAACCTATTTTTATTTATCAGTGATCATAAAAATATTGCTTTAGTTCCTCCTGCTTGGGCATTAACAGTAGAAATTCTGTATTACATACTGATTGGTTTAGGAATATCAAAAACTAAAACGGGTACTTGGATATGGTTTGGCTTTGGTGCAATTTATACCATAGGCATTTTGATAACTAATATGGAATGGTGGGATTGGGGATATTTTCATCCATTCGCAGCATCTTTGCCTTTCTCGGTTGGGGCATTGCTCTATCATTATAAAGCTCAGCTTAGTTTACGTTTTAAACGGTTTTCTACTATATACATCGCAGCAGGCCTATATGCCTTCGTATTAATTAACTGGGCAGTAAATTATAAATTGGGCACTGGCTTATCTTATGGATTTTATATTAATTCAGCACTCAACGTTATTTTGCTCATAATTCTGACTAATATACAAATAAGCAGTAAGCAATGGCACAAATGCGATAAAGCACTAGGGGATTTAAGTTATCCTATCTATTTAATGCATTGGACTGTTGCAATTATTGTTATGTATGTATTTCAGTCATTTAACATAGAGTTAGAAAAGCGCACTGAGTTGTTTGCTCTTGTTTCTCTCCCTTTTATGTTGCTATTTGGGCAAATAATAGTTTCACTATTACATAAACCGGTAGAAAAACTTAGAAACCACATTAAAAATGACAAACAAGCCTCTATCACAGGCAATCAAAATATTTAACAAATTCGACACTAAAGAGTCTGTCGCCCATTGAGTTTTAAAATGTAAGATCAAAGTATGCGGCCAGTCTTAGTCAGTTTATTCACAGGGAGTTCACATGTTAAATTCGCTGCAAATTTTGAGAGGGATTGCCGCTTGGGCAGTTGTATTTACTCATATTCAGCAAAGTTACTTTATGGGGGAGTCAGACAATTTTCTTTTGGTGTTTTTTGGGAATTATGGTGGCTTCGGTGTAGATGTATTTTTTGTATTAAGCGGTTTGTAATGGCTTTAGTGTTTAATAAATATCTCTCTTCAGGAGTTTTATTCGGGATTAATAGGTTTTATAGATTAATACCAATTTACTGGTTTTATACTTTTTTATTGGTTGTTAGTCTTTTTGTATTGCCCAATGGCACTTACCTTACATACTGGGAAGGTTTTAGCCTATTAAAATCATTATTATTTATTCCTAACTTAAACCCTAATGGATTTGGATACTTTCCAACTTTATATGTAGGGTGGACATTAATTTTTGAAATGTTTTTCTATTTGATATTTTCTATTGTATTACTATTAAAGCTTCCAAAACCGTCATTGGTTTGCGCAATAGTATTATTTTCTATTGCTTTAGTTTACCGATGGGAGCCTTTTCTCGGCCGTAGTTCATTATTACTTATTGAATTTTCAATTGGGATCATGATATTGGAATATTACAAAAAAACAAAATTAAAGCATATATTCATAAGAACTGTGATCCCCATTACATTTTTTATTGTTTTTACATTTATTTTTCTTTATTTGGATAATATACAGTTAGCAAAATTTTTCATAGCGGGCTTACTTGTTTATATATTCATTCAAATGGAGAGCTTTTTTTCTAAAGAATTGAGTTTGTTTCGTTTTTTAAAGGTGTTAGGTGATCACTCGTATTCTACTTACCTCAATCATATAATCATAATTGGTTGGTTCCATTATCTTTTTGGTGATTTGAATTCTGAATCAATGGATATGTTAGCAGTCCTTTGTATTTTAATTACCATCATGATTATTTCTAAATTATCTTATATATATATTGAAACTAGCAAGCATATTTTAAGTTTGAAACATATTACCATTACATTATTAACTAGGAAAAAAACACTTTTATCGAGTAAAAGCACTATAAAAATCAAGGATGAGCAGTGAGCCGAATCAACAGTGTTGATACAATAAGACTTTTAGCAATAACTTCTGTTATTGCTATTCATACAAGCCCATTTTCACTTAGTGCTGATAGCGGAGAAATATATTATTATCTTAATATTCTTATTAATCAAACGGCTAGATTTGCTGTTCCATTTTTTTTCGTCATATCGGGTTATTTTTGGGGAGTAAAGGTTAGAAGTGGTGCTGATATAGCGATCATTACCAAAAATATGGTCAACCGTATTAGTGTAATATTTTTAGCTTGGTCATTGATTTATATAATTCCATTTAACCTAATCGATGCTTTTGAAAATGGTGCGTTAGGGCCGTTTAAAGCCGTATATTGGAACTTGATTCGTCTATTTAAGTATCCTATGAACACTTTATTTCAAGGTACAGCAGTTCATTTGTGGTTTTTAATTAGCTTAATTTTTTCTGTATCAATTTGTGCCTTTTTTATAAAAAGGAAGGCGTTTATATTTCTAGCTGTATTATCCATTGTTTTATATATAGTGGGAGTTCTTTTAAAGTCTTATGCAGAAACCCCTATGGGAGTGGAAGTCGACTTTAATACCAGAAATGGTCCTTTTTTTGGGTTGATATTATTTTATTCTGGGTACTATTTTTCTGGTTGTACACCTACTGTAAAGTGGTTTTATTATGGCTTTCTAATATTTATCGTTGGCAGTGTAATGCATTTCGCAGAGGTATATACTTTGATGAAGCTATTCGGTACATCCGTAATGCAAGATTATGTGTTTGGAACATTATTAATGGGTATTGGAATGTCGATGCTGGCTTTATCAAACCACTCTGTTTTACAAAGTAAATATCTCAGTAATGTGAGTAGAATGACTCTTGGAGTATATGCGTGTCATTATATTTTTGTCGATTTATTTAAACCTTTAGACAAATTATATAATTCTGCTATATGGGAAATAGGATATGTATTTATCATTTTGATTTTTTCGTTTTTTACGACATGTGTATTATCTAAAAATAAAATAACTAGCCGTTTAGTTTTATAATGTATGTTGTCACCCTGCGTCAGAATTAATTACCGCTCCCTGTTTATTTATTAAATTTATTGAGGCGACAACAATCCTGATAAGGGGATAACTTAAAAAATATCATGCACTTCTGAATTCGACTTTTGGGTTCACTTTACCTCTTGGGCAATAACTTTCCCAAGCTCTTTTTCAGACCTAAATTTTCTGATGTTTTTTAAGGTGGATTGCCATTTTTGCATATTATCAATAAAGTCTTTGGCAGAAAATTCATCGAAAAAGGTGTCTAGCTCATCTTGATTTTTAACTATTTTGCCAAATTCACCATACTTGTCTTGAATTGCATTTAATGATTGGTTTTCTGTAATTATTAATGGCTTTAAGCCAGCGAAAGCATCGATTATGCTACCACTAGAAACAAATGACTGATTTACTGGTAATGGTAAACATATTATATCTATTTGATTCAACAAGTCGATAAAGTTCTTACGAGGTAAGTAACCATCAGAAGGTAAAACAGTCAATCCTTGCAAGCTTAGGTTATCTTCAGGCCTTATGTTACTTTTACCAATGGCAAAAAATTTATACTTGTCACCAGAAAACTTTTCAGCTAGAGATAAAAATTTGTCAAACCCCTTTCCTTTACCACAATGACCGACAAACCCAACATTAATTGGCTCGGAACTATTAAATGGCTTTGCCAAAAGCCATTCACTTTCTAACACTGGGTGCTCAATTGTTAAGATGGAAGGAATCAACTTAGGCGCATATTTGCTTAACATTTCTTTCAATCCTAGCTCAAGCACTATTAACTTTTGCCTTTCAGGTAGACCCCTTCGTAACACGGATAAATAATCAAAATATTTAATGATAGGGTTTTTGGAGCGCCAACTATTAACTCTAGCAAATTGGTCATGTTGGATAAAGTGCAGTTCACCTGAATATGATTTATTCCATTTCCTTGAAAAGGTATGTATGACTGGACCGATGGAACCTAATATAGATGCTAATCTAATCGACCTTCCTTGGGCTAATGTTTGTACATTACTCCAACATTTTTTGGCTGCAGGTAAAGAAAAAAATGGACTATGTGGTGATTTACCTTTTAATAAATCGCGTAAATTTGGAATCTTCACCATTTTGATATTAAACTCTTCGGTAAGATTTTGGTCCATGTTGTCAATATGCCCAGCAGTAGCAGCAAATATTATTTCATCATCTGGAAAAGCACTACGCATTGTTCGGATATAGCCCTCATTAAAGGGAATGTGCATAGTTTCATGGCTTATTATATCAATGAGTAAAATGGTTTTTTTCATAATTTATACTTAATTCTCATTACTATTAGATAAAATGATTGATTGTGAATTTGAGATTAATAAAGCACGGCTTTCTGAATATAGAGTTTCAAGTTTTATTAATAAGTTTTGAGGCAAAATTAATTTATTTTGCTTCTTTTTCTTTTGAATAGTGCCAGATAATAACTCCGTTGAGTGATCGCCTGTTGCGCCAACACCTGTTTTAGGCATTTTTTTATATTGAGGTTGTAATGTTGTTGATAGCCCTAGTATTTTAGATAATTCTTTAAGTGAATCTTCTGTATTCCCAACAACGCAATCGGCATCTATGTAGTAGTATTGTTTTTTGATTTTAATAGACAAGTCTACAAGATACTTTAACCTATTCGTATAATACTCTGCTGCAAATTCAATGTTGCAAAAATCATGTTTAGGATTCACTTTGTTATACAACGCCACTATACTTGGAATAGTTTCAGATGGTTCTCTGATACTAAATAATGGAATGACATTATTCCTAGTTAAAAGCTGGGGGGAAACATAGTGTTCATTATGAAGTATTTTGTCAAAAATATATGTAGAGCAAGGTGATATTTTATGATCTTTGTAATAGAGTGATTTTTGGCGTATAAGGCTTTTCCAACTGTAATAACCAATGTGCATTTCATAATAACCATCAATCTGAGAATGGTTTCCTAAAATATGCCCAAATAGGCTAGTATAAGCACGCATGTGGCTTAATAATAAAATATGTTTTTTGGGTTGTAGTATTTTAGGTTTTTTCAAAACATCTAATAGAATTGACATTACTTAATAACTTCCTGTTTTTACTAAACGCATTTTTTCACCCAAAATAGTATCCCACTTGTTAGGAATAAATGAACCAAAACCGGATTCTGGATGGAAGGTTATTTCACCAAAATATAATTGTTCGCCGGTATCATAAAAGTCTATTCGAGCGAAAGGGAAAGGTTTTGCTAATTTCCTCGCCAACTCTAGCATTTTATCTAAATGTTTAGGTTGTTCGATATCTGATAATGGTTGGTATTTATAAGCATAATCTTGCTCTTGCCAGAGAAGGTTGTATATTGTTCTTCTGTGAGATTGAAATCGGTCGCTGTCCACTTGAATGAACTCAGGCTCACCATTGAAACAGTGAATTTTATAATCTTTAGGAACCTTGCCATAGTTGTCAGATATTAGCCGCTCTACTATAATGGTAGGCTGAATTTTTTTATATTGCCATTCTCTAGAGGTATGATAATAGTTGTGTCGAAGGGAGTGTTTCAGCTTATGACGAATATGCTCATAATGAACCTGACTTTTATCAGTGACTATAAATACATTCCCTGAATCATGGTTTGTTTTGATAACAAAAGGAGCTTCAGGCAAATTGTTTGGGTTAATATCTGTCACATTTTTTGTTTCGAGCAAAAGCGGGATTAAATATTGTTCACCAATTTCTTTTTTTATAATTTTTCTAACAGCAAGTTTGTCAGCACAAGTTGTGTGTAATGGTGTCCTATCATTTAACTTTAGCCACTGGAGTTTTTCATTAAAAGTTATTGGTGTTTCTAAGTTTGGTTGTATGTTAAATACTGTAAAGAAGCGCTCTATAATAAATTCACGATCACTAATGTCATTAAATTCTTTGTTGTCTAAGAGTGTTTTAATGGGTGACAATAATTGTTTGCCAATTGTTGTTTCGTGATAACAACTGGCAATACTTGTTTTTGCCTTGGTTTTAATTTTTTTAAGTCTGGTTGCATAGTTTGTTATGGATTTAATAGCGCACCACGTAGTAAACAATAACCATTTAAATGTAAAGGAAACAGCTAGGGCTTCTTTTGCATATAAAAAAGCAAGTTTGTGTTTTTTTTCTGCAACTAATGTTTCAGTTATTGTTTTTAATATGTAACCTTTTCGGGTAATACAAAAGCGCCGGATTTCTTGTTTTTTTCCAAACAAGATGCTTTTTTCTACAGTGCGTAACTGAAACAGTAATTTTTCTAACACATTGGTTTTAGTCGAGGCATTAGTTGATTTAGTTTTATCAGGAATATTGTGTAACGACATAACTGTTTTGTCGTATAAAATTGATTCTGCGTTATCTATTGCACGTAAATAAATATCTCTGTCAGGTTCGTAGCGTAAGTTCTCATCCATACCGCCAATTTCATTATATAATTTCGTTGCAATAGCCCAGCAGTTTTGATGAGGAAACCCTGTGGCTTTTAGTAATTCAGTAACACTGACGGAAAAAACCGTTTGAGATTGTCTGGGATCATTGTCAGGCAATGTTTCGGGGAGGTTTTCTACCCATACGTTAGGTACATTGGTGCCTTCATGAGTAATTGCTTTTTGGTTAGCAAAATAGAAATCAGCTTTGAATTTTTCAATGTTTTCGGCCGCTCGTTCTAAAAACTCGTTATCTGTCCACCAGTCATCATCATCTAAAAAACAAATGAATTTTCCTTTGGCAATATCCACTCCTTGATTTCGCGCAAAGCAATGTCCATGACCCCTTGTGCGTTCTATTAAATTAATAAATGTTACGCTTGGAAATTCAGCTTCTAAATTATTGTAAGCCGCTCTGTAGGTTGAATTGGTTCCATCGTTGACAACGATAATCTCAAAAGCGGTGAAGGTTTGACTAAGTAGCGATTCAAGTGCTTTTTTAAAATCAGCAGGTCGGTTCCTTGTGGGTATTACAACACTAAAAAATATATTGTTACTATTATTAGGCATTATTGTTCTTTCTCTATTTGTTTCTATGTGGTGTAGGGCTGTACTATCAGTTGTTGAAAATATTTTATTCAATGAATATTATTAAATTCACTGTATAGAATATTAGTTCCGTTCAAACCATAAATCATCAAGCCTTTGCCTATAATAAACATATTTTTTTGTTATGTTTCGAACTATGCTCTCTAGCGAGTTAATTGTTTTCACCGCATAGCCAGTGCCAATAGTATTAAAGTTTTCTGGGTTTTTTATGAGTATATTATTTAATAAGGTTTCTTCATCATGAGCATATGCTACATTTTCTACAAGTTTCACTTCATTTAAAAATTCGTTTTCTAATTTTTCCCATACATCTGTCCCACCCGATAAAAAATTTGCAACTATAGGCATTCTGTTTCCCATATAGTATAAAGCACCGCCATAATGTGAGAGTTTATCAAGCGGTAATTTTTGTTGACTAAAATTCCAATTATTTCGGGTATGCGAAAACCATTCTGCAGTGCAATCTACCCAGCAAATCAATTTACGATCATTAATACTGCTGTAAGTAGAAATAGTCTCATTCACTAATAATATTTTACTCAGCCAAATTAGTAGCAAGGATCTATAATTATCTTCTCCTGCTTTCTTTAAATCTCTAAAATAATGAATAATTCCTTTTTCACTATATGGATTAATATCATAATTAATATCAGATCTGCTTAGGTTCATTGATTTGGCAGAATCAACGATTTTATCGACAAATTCCTTAGCAGGTAATTCCTGTAGGGGCTTATGGATTACGGTTAAATCTATATTAAACTTTTTTGAAAGATCATATAGTAGCGGTTTAACAGTATCGCAATCAGTGAAAAAAAATAATTGTGAGTTACGTAGGAGTCTGAATGTTCTTTCTATACCAAACATATAAACACTTTGTGATTTTTTGATATTACTTTTAACAAGCCAATACCCACTCACATATATTCGTTTTTCTATCATTATATCTTCCATTTATTAACAAACATATTTTTCAAGTGTTTTAAGTTACAGCCATTTAAGTTTAACGTGTTTTTATAATGATAAATAGCTAAAGCTTTGTTCAATATGAAATGAATCTGAAGCCTTAAATCTTGTTCATGATCATAATATGAAAGCGATCATAACTATTGAGAATCTAACTACCATTGAAGCTCTTGATAATTTTATTCAGGACAACCAAACTAAACCAAACCATAGCATTTTACTGTTTAGCTGATAAACAAGAATGATATTTTTTACATGATTATGTATTATTTTCAGGTTGATTTAAAATCTATGCTAGTTTTGCTTTCCAACACTAAACTTTCTAATAAATATAACTACATAGTTATACTTATTAGTTAATGACTTTTCACTAAAATATTCACGCCATGTCCTGTTTCAGTAAACCATTGAATATAATCTAAGGTATTTTGTTTAAATTGTGTTAAGTCTTTTTCAGTTTCTAC
>TARA_R110001583_G_scaffold10698_5_pt1 | contig 50677 bp, 46 predicted proteins | sample TARA_R110001583 | Tara Oceans TARA_R110001583 (sample SAMEA4398432) | marine metagenome | biome: Polar Biome; feature: [MES] marine water layer (ENVO:01000295) within the mesopelagic zone...; material: water (ENVO:00002006), including particulate matter (ENVO:01000060) such as...... | reverse complement strand
GCTTGACCAAGTTGCAAAATCATCATCATTAACAACGGCAAGCTGATTTGGACTGACAATCCACATACCTTCAAGTTTATCGTGTGGATAATTGTTAGTTTTCACTAAATCAACGACTAAGGATTTAGAGACAGGATTAATATTATATTTTTCCAGTATTGACCAGCCATGATTTAACACTGCTTGCTCAAGCGTTACACCATCAATCAATAATCCCAAATCAGGATCTTGCCTTAATTGTTCACTATTTTTAATGCTCTCTAAATTAGTGGCTTGACTGATATCGATACGGTAAATGTGTTTCATCGCGTGAGCATCATCGCGTAAAAATTTACCATCTCGTTCAATAACTAAAAACTCATTTTGTGTTAAAGAGGCAATACCGGAATTCGAATTTTGATTTTTTTCTTGTTGATAAAGGTATTGTGAGACTTCTTGTGTCATTAAGTTAATGCTAACCAAACGGACTAGATTAAGATTTTTAACCTCACTGCTAGGGTTATATATGGTGGATTGCATTGTGCCGATGAGTGTTGATTGATCTGGCGTCACAGCTAAACCTTCCATACCTCGGTTTGCTCTTCTATTCGCAAACTCAGCAGGTAAGTTAAGTTCTGTGCGTGTATCATGACGAAAAGGATTAATACGCCCTATTTCAATACCTTGTTCATCAAAATGTACGATATGTGGACCATATTCATCACTAACCCAAAAAGTCCCATCCTTCAATGCGACTAATCCTTCACCATCTAAGCCGTAATTATCTAATTTGATAACATTAGTCTCTGCGTTAAAGGGCTGTGCCATGTTCTCAACAATGGGTTGACCTAAATGGTTATAAGGCGTTTCGCCTGTTCCACCTAACGCAGAGCTATTAGGTAATCCTGTCATCAAAGTACCATCGGGCCGTTTTAATAGAATACTGCGCACCATGGTTATGTTTCCGCTATTATCGATCTCAAATAACCCTATACGAGGCGTATATTCGGGACTCGGGAATATTTTCCCATTGCCATATTCACCTTGACTATAACCTGCATTAGGACCCCGATCAGTTAACGCATAAAATTGATTTTTATTAGTCGGGTGTGCAGTCATATCGGAACCAAAACCACCATTTCGAATTTCAAAGGTTCCCTGTGGTTTGGCATTATTTTTTAAGTCATCTCTGATAACAGTATAAGGCAACAATGCTCCTTGCAGTTTATCGATTTTATCGGTATTTAATGAGCTTGCGTAGGATATTGAAGTGGCACTCGCAAGTACGACTAGTGAGATTGAAAAGGATTTTTTAAAAAGCATAGATTTTCCGAGTAAGTATTATAAGTGCACAAATAATACGAACAGATGGTGACGCTTTTATGACAAAATTAGATGTTCAAACTTGGGAGGCGTTTATTTTTGTGGTTGAAAAATTTGGAGGGAAAACTCCCCCCAAAAGATACTTCCTATCTTAAGACTCTTCTTCAGTTTTCTTTTTACGACGCATTGGCGCAAAACCAACATCTTGCGCCTCATGGAAGGTTTTATTAATAGAGGTTTTTTGTTTTTTCTTCTTCTGCACTACTTTTTGATTGTCTTGATGATCTTTATTTACTTTCCCAGGCTGTAATATGACTGGTTTCAATCCTTTAAATTTTGGATTAATACCTTCAATTCGGTCAAAGGTAATTGACTGCTGTACAAAAGACTCCACTTTTTTAAAATTGTCCCAATCTTTAGGGCCAATAATTGAAATGGCATCACCTGATGCACCCGCTCGACCTGTACGCCCAATGCGGTGAATATATTCTTCAGTATGCTTAGGAATATCAAAATTAATAACATGCGTTACATTAAGTAAATCTAACCCACGAGAAGCAATATCAGTGGTCACTAATATTTGTTCTTTACCACGAGAGAAAGCATCCATGATTTGATTACGGCTGTTTTGCGCTAAATCACCGTGTAATGCAATAGATGATAAACCTTTATCTTTTAATACTAGACTTAAGCGCTCTGCATCTTTACGCGTCGCAACAAAAATAATAACTTGTTTAGTCGTTTCTTGCTGAACAAAATGAAATAACAGTTTTTCTTTTTGGTTGAGGTTATCAGCCAAATAAAAACGTTGTGTAATTTCACTATGCTGTTGATTTTCTTCACCAATGGCAATACGTATTGGCGCTTTTAATAATTCAGCTGCAAATTCATTAACTTCTGCATGGCCTAAGGTTGCGGAAAATAATAAGGTTTGACGTAAACGATGGTTTGCTTCTTCATTAACAGCTTTTAATTGCTCCGCAAAACCAAGATCTAACATGCGATCTGCTTCGTCTAAAATTAATAACTCTAAACCATGTAGGTGTAATAGGCCTTTTTTCAGATGATCAACAATACGCCCTGGTGTACCAACAACAAAGTGCGGGTCTCTATCAAGTTGTTTAACTTGATCATTAAAATTTTCACCACCTAACACCAAGGTTGATTTTAAATTGGTATTAGAAACTAACAAACGCAGTTGCGCATAGACTTGTTTTGCAAGCTCACGTGTTGGCGTTAGAATTAAAACGCGTGGATCACGCTTTGTTAAAGCGCGCGTTTTTAATACACGTTGCATCGCAGGTAATAAAAATGCCAAGGTTTTACCTGATCCTGTTTTTGATGATGCAAGTAAGTCTTTACCAGCAACGGCAACAGGAATCGCTTCTGCTTGAATTTGAGTTGTTTCTGTAAACCCTAAATGTGAAAGGGATGTGATCAAGCGGCGATCAACGGGTAAATCTTCTATGAGCAAAGGACTCTCCTGCAATAAATGGGCTAAAACCCAAAATTAATAGTGATGGAATAAATAAGAGGCATAGTATAACGATTAAGCAAGAAAAGGAGAAATTAAGATTTACCAGAAGCGAAAAAAAGAGCCTGTAGTAGACTCTTTACATAAACTATCTCTATAGAAAAATAATTTATATTGCACTTAACCCCATTTCAAAGATAAGTTTTTCAGCTGTGCAGTCAAATTCTAATGTCACTTTACAACTAAAACCTTGTTCTGTTGTTGAATGTTCTTGGGTCACGATAACTTCTTCGAAGCGTGCTTTGGCCGCATCAATATATTTTTGAGCCAATTTATTAACGCCAGCTTCATCGACACCATCAAAAGGCAATACTAAAATCGTATCACCCGCTTCTATGACACTGCCTAACTCAACAAATGTGCCACACGCTTCACAGACATCAACTTCAGCAGTATTATTATTTTCTGACATAAAAACCTCTTTTATTAAATTTCGTTAAATTGACCATTTGTTAATTGTAACGCTATCAATAAAAAAGGCGATATCAATAGAAATTAATATCGCCTTTTACTGTTCTAAAACAAAATTTTAGTCTTTAATTTAAACTTTATTTTAGTGGGTGTTTACTCAAATTCCATATTGTTGAAGCATAATCTTCAATTGAACGGTCTGAGTTGAATTTACCCATTGAAGCACTATTAATAATTGCTTTTTGTGCCCATAAAGATTTATTACGATAAGTATCATCAATCGCTTGATGTGCTTGAACGTAAGACTCGTAATCGGCTAAACAAAGATACTCATCACCCCAGTCTAATAAACTGCGCTTGATATCTGATAACGCACCAGGTTTACCCGGTGTAAAGTAATCAGAATCTAACCAATCTAATACTGATTTAAGTTCAGGATTTTTGTAATAATAATCATAAGGATTATATCCACTTGCTTTCAAGGCTTTTACTTCAGCAACACTCAATCCGAAGATAAACATGTGTTCTGCACCTATTTCTTCAGCCATTTCGATGTTTGCACCATCCATTGTACCGACAGTTAAAGCACCGTTTAGAGCAAGTTTCATATTACCTGTACCAGAAGCTTCTAAGCCAGCGGTTGAAATTTGCTCAGAAACATCTGCAGCAGGGATCATCACTTCAGCTAATGAAACACGATAGTTTGGTAAGAAAACAACTTTTAATTTACCTTGGATACGCTCATCATTATTCACTCTATCTGCAATTTTATTTAATGCGAAAATGATTTGTTTTGCCATGTGGTAACCTGGCGCTGCTTTTGCACCAAATATGAAAACGCGTGGCACCATGTCGTAATCAGGGTTTTCAATTAAACGTTTGTATAACGTCAAAATATGAATCAAGTTTAATTGTTGACGCTTGTATTCGTGCAAACGTTTGATTTGAATATCAAAAATTGCATCAGGAGAAACATCTATATCAACTAAATCTTTAATCAACTTAACGAGAGCAACTTTATTCTCTTGTTTGATTTCCATGAAACGTTTTTGGAAAGCAACACTTTTTGCTTTAGGCAATGCATCTTTCAATTTATCCAGATTAACAACCCAATCAATACCAACTGTTTCATCATATAGTCCAGCTAACTTAGGATTACATGCTTTTAACCAACGACGAGGCGTAATACCATTGGTTACATTTACCAGTTTAGTTGGAAATAGTTCGTTAAACTCAGGGAAAAGATCGGTTTTAACCAACGCTGAGTGAACGGCAGCAACACCATTTACTTTGTAAGAAGTAATGACACAAAGATTTGCCATACGTACTAAACGATGACCGCCCTCTTCGATAATTGAAAGCTTCTCTTTCTTCTCTTGATCGCCAGGCCATTTAGCTTCAACTAACTCAAGGAACTGGTGGTTGATTTCGTAGATAATTTCAAGATGACGAGGTAATACTTTCTCAAATAACCCAACACTCCATTTCTCAAGCGCTTCAGGTAATAAAGTATGATTTGTATAAGCAAATGTCTTTTGACAAAGTGCCCAAGCAAAATCCCAATCTAAACGCTCTTCATCAACTAAAATACGCATCAATTCAGGAATCGCAATCGTTGGATGTGTATCATTTAATTGAATGGCTACTTTCTCTGGCAATAGCGACCAATCTGTATTAGCACGTTTGAAGCGACGTAAAATATCTTTAACAGAACAAGCACAGAAGAAGTATTGTTGAATGAGACGTAACTCTTTACCCGCTTCTGTTGTGTCATTTGGATAAAGCACTTTTGATACTGTTTCTGCTTTTGATTTTTCAGCTTGTGCATCAACATAACCACCGGCATTAAAGACATCCCAGTCAAAGGCTTCATCGGAACGGCTTTCCCATAAACGCAAAATATTAACGGTTTTAGCGCCGTATCCTACAATTGGAATATCCCATGGCACACCTTTTAATTTTTGACCAGCATGCCACACTTTACGTGAACCGCCTTCTTTATCAAAAACAGTTTCAACATAACCGTATAAAGGCACGTGTTGAATAGACTCAGGACGACAAATTTCCCAAGGGTTACCATATTCTCTCCAGGTATCAGGACGTTCAATTTGATGTCCATCTTGGAAAGATTGTGAGAATAGACCATGTTCGTAATGGATACCGTAACCAATGGCTGGGTAACCAAGCGTTGCTAATGAATCAATGAAACAAGCAGCTAAACGACCTAAACCACCATTACCTAAGGCCATATCTGGTTCTTCATCACAGACTTCGTAGATATCTTTACCTAATGCTTTTAATGCATCTTCAGCAACTTTAAATAATTCTAAATTTTGTAGATTATTTGAAAGTAAACGTCCCATTAAAAATTCAAGTGATAAATAGTTAACCGCGCGGGTATCTTTACCACTGTGGCTTTGTTGAGTTTGGGTTAATTTATCGAAAACAAGTTCGTTTACCGCGTAACAAGTCGCGTTCCACCAAGCTTTATTATTTGCTTTGTCTGAATCTGTTCCTAAACCTTTGTGCAATCTATCAACAATCGCAGTCTGCATCTGTTTAGTTGTGCATTTTATCGCAGGCGTTGCTTTAGTGACTAGTTTTTTCTTAGCAGTCGTTTTTTTAGGAGAGGCTTTCTTGCCTACTGTCTCTTTAGCTTTTATTTCTTTTACTGTTTCCATATGGCACCTATATTTTAAATATTTCAAAAAATGAGACTTTCATTTAAGTAATCGAGATAAAGCGACCGATTAATGTGACCTACTTCAATTTAATTTAAATTAATTTTCTTTAAAAATGTTATTAATTTGACGCTATTTCACCATATTGTTTATTTTAAGTACAGATTTAAAAATAAATCCAGTGAATTTAAACTATTTTTGGTCATTTTTTAACCAACAATAGACCTAATTTCTTAGTTATATTTTCAAAGATATAAAAAAAGCGAAGTCCCTACTAAAAAAGAGAGAATTCGCTTTATGTTATCAATATATAGATCTTGTCAAAGAAATACTATAATCCAGCTTTAGCAAATGCAGATGCGACAATTTGCTGTGCTTCTTCTTGAATTTTAGCAATATGCGCTTCGCCAAGAAATGATTCAGAATAAATCTTATAAATATTTTCTGTGCCTGATGGGCGAGCTGCAAACCAACCATTTTCAGTTGTCACTTTAAGACCACCAATAGCGGCTCCGTTTCCTGAAGCGTGAGTTAATTTTTCTAAAATTTTCTCACCCGCAAGCATTTCTGCTTCTACCATGTCAGGACTTAAATTCGCTAGCACTGATTTTTGTTCAGGTGATGCAGGCGCATCAAAACGCTGATAAACAGGTGAACCAAATTTTTCAGTAAATGCTTTATAATGCTCACCAGGATCTTTACCCGTGACAGCAATAATTTCAGCAGCTAATAACGCAAGGATAATTCCATCTTTATCAGTACTCCAAACGGTACCATCTTTACGAAGGAATGAAGCACCTGCACTTTCCTCCCCACCAAAACCAAATTTTCCTTCATATAAACCATCAACAAACCATTTGAAACCAACTGGCACTTCACACAGTTCTTTGCCAAGTCCAGCAACAACACGATCAATCATAGAACTAGATACTAATGTTTTACCAACAATGGCATCTTTTGGCCATTCAGTGCGGTGTTCAAATAAATAATTAATTGCGACAGCAAGATAATGGTTAGGATTTAATAAACCAGAGCTTTTAGTCACAATACCATGGCGGTCATAATCAGGGTCATTAGCAATAGCAACATCAAAATGATCTTTTAATTTGATCAATCCAGCCATCGCATAAGGTGACGAGCAATCCATACGGATTTTGCCATCTTTATCAAGCGTCATGAATGAAAAGGTAGGATCAACACGATCATTCACGACTTCAATATCTAAACCATAGGTTTCTGCAATAACAGGCCAATAAGCAACACCTGAGCCACCTAGTGTATCAACACCAATTTTGATGCCCGCTTTTGCTATCGCTTCAAGGTTTAATACATTTTTAAGATCATCAACATACGGCTTGATATAATCATATTGCTCAACGAGGTCAGATTGCATCGCTTCAGCAAAATCTTCTTGTAAAATGTCATCATAATTATCGTTTAAGATTTCATTCGCTCGGTCTTGAATGATTTTAGTCACATCACTATCAGCAGGACCGCCATTCGGTGGGTTATATTTAAAACCACCATCTTCAGGAGGATTATGTGATGGCGTAATGACAATACCATCTGCCAAGCTCTCAGGATGGGCTTTATTGTATTGTAAAATAGCATGTGAAATAACAGGTGTTGGCGTGTAACCGCCCCCCTCTTGAACAATAACTTTAATGCCGTTACCGACTAATACTTGCACAGCGGAAGCAAAGGCAGGCTCAGAAAGTGCGTGAGTATCTTTACCAATAAACATTGGGCCAGTATATCCCTGCTGCTTACGATATTCTGCTAATGCTTGGCTAATTGCTAGAATGTGTAATTCGGTAAATGCATTGTTAAAAGAACTACCTCGGTGACCAGAAGTACCAAATGCAACTTGCTCACTTGGTATTGAAACATCAGGAAGGTTAATATAATAAGCAGATACTAATTTGGGAATATCTACTAAATCGCTTGCGATTGCTGGTTGTCCAGCTCGGTCATGGATTGCCATAATTTAAATTACCTTTGTTATTAATAAAATATAGTGATGTAACACCTTAAAAATACTAAGTTTAAACATATCAGTTGAAAGCTTAATAAACTCAGTGCCTAACCTTAAATTTCTTCTTTAATACGCTCAATTAAATGATGAGGGTAACCCATCGAAGCCATTACTTGCGTTAAAATAATTCGCTTACGTCCAGTATTAGCATTAGTAACAACCCAAAAAGGTGTGTAAGGAATTTCCCGTGGTTTACTTGCAATCAATAAATTAACCTCTTCTTGGTTATCCGATGCTAATAATGATTCTAAATTTTTCCCTAAGTAGTCACGAGAACGACCTTTAGCTACTTTTGCGGCTTCGATGAATGCCTTGGTATTTTCAAAATACATAGTCGTTAACATCATCTTGAATTTATTGGTGATGACAGGCTCTTTCTGAAAAGTTTCGCTATTAAAAAGGGCCTCAATACCATTCGCAAATGATTCAGGTAATGAAGCGCTATGAAAAGAATCAGACGTTGTGTGCGTTTTTAAAGGTGTTTCTGGGATTTCAGAAGATTGAGAAACATCATTAGAACTAGATTCAGGGATAAATTTAGGGGTGGATTTAGGGTCAGATTTAATAGGTAATGCACTTTTATCAAGCTTATGCGAGTCTGAAGGTTCTATATGTGCAGGAAGAAGAAGTAATCGGCGTAGAATTTGAGAAGGAGTCTCTCCAAATGCTTCTATATTTGCCAAAATATATTTATATAGATCATCTTCAATATCAATTGTTTTCATTTTTTCTCCACTAACGACCATTTATTATTGTTTAAACTATCTATGACTACCCTGATGTAACACACAGATTTCTTAAAAAATAACGTAATTTGTTGCGTATATGTTACTATTTATTCATTGAACATATCTCACTTTATTTTCACTTAAAATAAGATCTTATGCTACTTAATTACCAAATAAAACAGACGTCGAACGTTGATTTAGATAATAAAAATGAGATTATTTTTGTAATTCACGGTTTATTTGGCAGTTTGTCTAATTTATCAACACTCGCCAAAGATTTACAGTCCCATTATCATGTTATTCTAATTGATGTCCGAAACCACGGAAAAAGCCCTCAAAGCCATTCTATGAGTTATCCTGAAATGGTTGAAGACATTTTTGAACTTGCTGATCATCTTGAAATTGAAAAATTTTCCATCGTAGGTCACTCAATGGGAGGGAAAATTGCCATGGGCTGTGCCCTAACCCATCCAGAACGCATTAAAAGTATCGTTATTGCCGATATAGCACCAGTGAGTTATGAAGATAAACATAGTGAAGTATTTAATGGTTTGTTATTACTTAACTTCAAAAAAATTCAGAATAGAATGCAAGCGAGTGAGCAATTATCTCGTTATATTGATAGCCCTGAAGTAAGACAATTTTTATTAAAGTCCTTACAAAAAAAAGGCAACGATTTTGCTTTTTTATTCAATCTAAGAGCGCTTGCAGATAATTATATGCATATAAGAGGTTGGCCATACATAAATAAAACCTTTGAACATCCAGCCTTATTTATTAAAGGAGGAAGTTCTGATTACATATTACCAGTACATCAAAAGTCCATAATGGATCAATTCCCTAATGCACATGCAAAAATTATTTCCAATACTGGGCATTGGTTGCATGCAGAAAAAGCGAAAACTTTTAATCGTTTAATCACCGATTTTTTCAAAAAATAAGAATAAATAATCAAAAAAAATAAGATACTTTTCTTATATATCACAGTTATATGACTTTACTAACAAGAAACATATCTTAAAACGATTATATTTAGCGTTAAATTGCTACCTAATAAGGCAATGCAATTAAGCACTTTAATTGATGATACGCATAGTTATATGCTATATTTCCCCTTTTGAATGAAGCCTTGATCATGTTACAGCAATACACAGAACAAATTGAGACCCTTGGCTTGTACGGTTTTTATTTATTCCTCTTTATTTTGATGGGAATGTCCGTTCAAGATGTTTTAAAACGCAGTAATGTCCCAAAATTTGGGCGCACTATTGTCTGGGGAGTGTTGTTTTTTGGTTGCGTTGGATTTATTTTCAAAGCAATTGTTGAAATTTTTTGGTCGACCTCTCATTAAGTGTTCGCTAATTTTTAGGTAGAAAAATGGCAAAAGAATCATCAGATCGTATTACTCACGATCTTTTTGCTGACGAAGTACGACCAGGTAGGCCTAAAAGTAATCCGCATTCCCGTAAAGTACAGCTTAAAATTAATAAGCAGAAACAGGTATTGCGCGATAAAGAAAAAGGTTTAAAACGTATAGAGTTAAAAGTAGATAGCGAACTATTTGATTTGCTCAATCAACTTTCAAAAAAGCAGAATATAAATCGCAGTGAACTGATTTCACAATTACTGCATGCACAAATAAATAATTAACAAAGGTATTAAGAATATGGCAAGCGTTGGTATTTTCTTTGGTAGCGACACAGGTAACACAGAAGCTGTTGCAAAAATGATCCAAAAAGAACTGGGTAAAAACCTTGTTGAAGTAAAAGATATCGCAAAAAGTAGCAAAGAAGAAATTGCAGAATTTAGTCTTCTCTTATTTGGTATTCCAACTTGGTACTATGGTGAAGCACAATGTGATTGGGATGATTTTTTCCCTGATCTAGAAGATATCGACTTTAATGAAAAACTAGTCGCTATTTTTGGTTGTGGAGATCAAGAAGATTACGCCGAATACTTCCTCGACGCAATGGGCCAACTTGGCGATATCGTTGAAAGTAAAGGTGGCATCATTGTAGGTAATTGGCCTACTGAAGGGTACGACTTTGAAGCGTCTAAAGCAGTGGTAGATGATAATCATTTTATCGGCCTTGGAATTGATGAAGATCGTCAACCAGAATTGACAGCATCACGAGTAAAAGAATGGTCAAAACAGATTTTTGATGAAATGTGCCTCGCTGAACTTAGCGATTAATTATTGTTGTAGGGAACACGATTATGTCTTTAGAAAACCAAGCGTTAAAAGATGCAGGATTAAAAGTAACCTCTCCTCGCGTAAAGATTTTACGTTTATTGCAATTACCTGAAAACCAACATTTAAGTGCAGAGGATCTTTATAAGAAATTACTCGAACAAGGTGATGAAGTAGGTGTTGCAACTGTTTATCGTGTTCTGAATCAATTTGATGATGCAGGTATCGTTACCCGTCATCATTTTGAAGGTGGCAAATCAGTCTTTGAGCTCACGCACCAAGAGCACCATGATCACCTTGTTTGCCTTAATTGTGGTGAAGTAATCGAATTTAACGATGATTTAATTGAACAACAACAAAAATTAATCGCTCAAAAATATGGAATTAAACTGACTCATCACAGTTTGTATCTCTACGGTGAGCCTGTTGATGGTAAATGTAACCATTAACAATAATATATAAAAATGGTTTATCGATTGATAAGCCATTTTCTTTATATATTTTTAACTTCAAAAGATCACTCTTAATACCTTACCTCCCTCTCAATCTACACTTTAATTCTCATCAAATAATTTAAAAATAGAACACTGATCTATGTCCTATTAAGTTTATATATTTTGAAATTTACCTCTTTTCTCTTTCTATAGTTTTTTATTGAACCTATACTGAGTAATGATTTAAATTTCACAATAATAAAGGAAAAAATATGTATAAAAACATCCTTGTACCCGTTGACTTAAATGATGAAGGTTTTGCTGATAAAGCTGTTGAATTAGCTATTGCTTACGCAAAAAATAGTAATGCACAGTTACACCTGCTTAACGTACTGCCAGGTATTCATATGTCTATGGTCGCTAACTACTTCCCGAAAGATGCCGCGCATAAAATGAAAGTTGATGTAAAGCAAAAGTTAACAGACTTTGCTAAAAATCATATTGGTGATCAAGTAACTTACCATACATATATTGCAGAGGGAAAACCTTATAAATGTATTTTAGAGTATGCAAAAAAAGTGGGTGCGGAGCTGATTATTATGCCTAGCCATAAACGCTCTAAAGTAGGTAAAGTATTATTAGGCTCTATTGCTAATACTGTTGTACAAAAATCGCCTGTTAATGTGTTAGTGGTAAAACCTCAGGGTTAAATACACAAAAACCCAAGATGTACTTGGGTTTACTTATTTGTTATCACGCTAGCCCTATCGCTATGCTAACGTGATACAAATGATTAAGTTTTCTATCTATGCGCTTACAGTTACTTTCTCATCATTACGACGACGTTGACGTCTGATAATAATGAAGAGTAGTAAAAGTGCTGGAATATAAAACCACTGTTTTGCCGGACGATCCATTGGCACGCCTGCAGTGACAATAATTTGGTCAAAATCAAAACCAGCCCTTTCAGCATCACTATCAAAACTAACACCATCAACCATGATAGAGCCATCGTCCTGAGTAAGTAATTCTAAACCATAATCCATGATACGATCTTCACCTGAGTCACCTTCGCCTACCTCAATCAGCATGGTTAATGTCACTGGATCACCAACTTCATTTTGACCAGCTACCAAAATTCTAAGCTCGGTACCTGGAGCAACTTCTCCCATCGCTTGCACTAGCGCTGAGCCCTGACGTTCATCATAAGGTGGAATGACATAATCCATCCAAAAACCTGGTCTAAACAGTGTAAATGCGATTAGCATTAACACAAAAGATTCCCACAATTTAGATTTAGTGATGAAATACCCCTGTGTCCCCGCTGTGAATATTAACATCGCAGCCGTGGCAATAATGAAGATAAATACCCCTTCAAGAAAGGTCACATCCATTAATAACAAATCGGTATTAAAAATGAAGAGGAAAGGTAATAGAGCGGTTCTTAGCGAATAGAAGAAAGCAATAAAGCCGGTCCGAATCGGGTCTCCTCCTGAAACGGCAGCAGCTGCAAAGGAGGCCAGCCCTACGGGGGGGGTCACATCGGCCATTATGCCAAAGTAAAAGACAAACATGTGCACTGCAATTAAAGGCACAATTAATCCATTTTGCTGCGCTAAGCTAACAATAACGGGTGCAAGCAATGACGAAACCACGATATAGTTTGCTGTTGTTGGTAATCCCATGCCCAGAATCAAACTCAATATGCCTGTCCAAAGCAGGATTAACATAATATGACCCATGGACAAGAATTCCACCAATGCGGCTAATTTAAGGCCAACACCAGTTTGTGAAACAGCCCCGACGATAATACCGGCAGCCGCTGTTGCGATACCAATACCAATCATATTTCTGGCACCAGAAATAAGACCATCGATTAATTCATCAAAGCCTTGCTTAAAAGTACCTTTGGTTTCATTTTTTCGGAAAAAGTCGAATAGAAAACGTTGCGTTAACAGAATAAAAATCATCAGCACAGTTGCATAAAATGCCGAAAGTCCAGGTGATTTTCGTTCAATCATCAAACACCAAATCAATACGCAGACAGGTAATAAAAAGTGTAAACCTGATTTAACGGTTGGTTCAGTTTCAGGTAAAACTTGGACAGAGGAATTAGGATCGTCCAACACCAAGTCGGGATAAGCACTGCTAATTTTAGCCAATATGACATAAGCAATAAGAATTAACGCCGTGATCACAACAAATAACATGTCTGAACCCACATAGGATTTCACCGTGTTAATTAAGAAAAACAACCCAAATGCACCAATGATAATATTACCTAATACAATCGCACCTGTGGATATGATTTTAGCTAAAGTGTCTTTAGTGGCTTTTGCTTTTAGCGCTTTCAGAACAAAATATTGAATCGCGATAATAGCTAATACACCACCAAGCCGAGCTGAATCTGTTCCAAGCAATTGGTAAAGCTCAGATAAATAATACCCGCCACCAGCCAATGCAATAATAGGTAATAAAGTCATTGCCCATGAAATCAAGACATCTTTTGCTGATTTAACTTCACCTTCACGTTTTAGCCCCTGCATATCAGCTTTTAAGGCTTCTAAATGAACTATATATACCAATGCAATATAAGAAATGATTGCAGGTAAGAAGGCATGTTTGACCACTTCAAAATAAGGAATATTCACATATTCCACCATTAAGAAAGCAGCGGCTCCCATTACTGGTGGCATAATTTGACCATTGACAGAAGAAGCAACTTCAATTGCTCCTGCTTTTTCAGCAGAAAATCCCACTCGCTTCATCATAGGAATAGTGAAGGTACCAGTAGTCACTACATTAGCAATCGATGAGCCTGAAATTAAGCCCGTCATACCAGAGGCAACAACAGCAGCTTTAGCTGGACCACCGCGTAAATGTCCCATCAGAGAAAATGCTACTTTGATGAAATAGTTACCTGCCCCAGCCCGATCAAGCAAAGCGCCAAATAACACAAATAAGAAAACAAGATCAGTCGATACGCCTAAGGCAATACCAAATACACCTTCAGAAAATAACCACTGATGGTCCATGACACCACCAAAAGAAGAACCTTTCCAAGCAATTAATTCAGGTGCATGTGGCCCAAGGAATGTGTAGCCTAAAAACACCATAGCGACAACCATTAATGGAGGGCCTAATGCACGCCTCGTCGCTTCTAAGAGCAATAACATGCCCGCAATTGAAACCATGATATCAAAGCTATTGGGAGCACTAGGACGATTACTGAGACGCATTCCAAATATACTATCAACCAGCATCGTATCAGCAAGCAAAGGGTATAAAGCACAAAGTGTAGCAACAATAGCGAGAGCCCAATCTGCTAAAGGAATTTCACTACGTGAAGAGTTTTTAAAGGCGGGATATGAAAGGAAAGCTAAAAAGATGGCAAAACCTAAATGAATTGAGCGAGCTTCACCACTAGAAAAAACGCCCCAGCCTATTATGTAAGGTAATGGAGATGCAATCCATATCTGAAAAATTGACCAGCAAAGCGCCACCCCAGCCATAAGCTTAACGATTGATTGATTGTTGGGGTTTCTCCCACCTGTATCGTTAGAAGAAACAAAGTCCTGAAGTTCTTCATCACTTAATTGCGTCTTGAGCTTTTTATCTGCCATCATCCCTTCACTTCCTATTTATTTGTTCATCTATTGATTTACGATGAATCTATTTAAATCATTCTTCATTTGATGATTTTGTCCGGGTTTATACCTAAAATACTTCAATATACACAATTTAAATCAAATGTATTTTAATCGCGAAAAGGACCTTAGGTATAATCTTTAAAAAGGGCATAAGTAAAGCTTATGCCCAATAATGAATAAGGGTTACATCCAACCTTTTTCTTTGTAATAACGAATCGCGCCATCATGTAATGGAGCAGAAAGGCTATCAGATATCATTTTACTTTCTTCTAAATTAGCAAATGCAGGGTGCATTTTTTTGAAACGTTTAAAGTTTTCAAATACCGCTTTCACCATTTGATAAACGGTTTCTTCATCAGCTTTAGTTGAGCTGATAAACGTTGCCGCAATACCAAATGTCGCTGTATCTGTGTCAGTACCATTGTACATTCCACCAGGAATAGAGGTCATGGCATAATAAGCATTATCATCAACAAGTTTGTGAATGACTTCATTATCAACCGGAACAACAATCGCATCACAAGCCGTTGTTGCTTCTTTAATTGAACCGTTTGGATGACCTGCTACATAAATAAATGCATCAATTTTTCCGTCACACAATGCAGCGGCATGTTCAGATGCTTTTAATTCAGAAGCGACAGAAAAGTCACCCGTTGTCCAACCCATTTTTTCCATAACAATATTCATTGTTGCGCGGTTACCTGAACCTGGGTTACCTATGTTTACTTTTTTACCTTTCAAGTCTTCAAATTTCTTGATACCTGAGTCGGTACGAGCGATAACGGTAAAAGGTTCTGCATAAACTGAGAATACTGAACGTAGTTCTTTGAAGGCACCGTCAGGGAATGTATCAGGCGCAGTACCATTATAAGCATGATATTGCCAATCTGACTGAGCAACACCCATATCTACATCACCAGAGCGTAAACCATTAATGTTAGTTACTGAGCCACCTGTTTTATGAGTACAGTTAATATCATGTGTTGCTGTGTTTTTGTTTACTAAACGGCAAATTGCACCACCAACTTGATAATAAACACCTGTTTGACCGCCTGTACCGATAACAACATGATTTGTATCAGCCATTGCAGATGATGCCATTAGTGTAGCGCCAGTCATTGCAGTGATTGCCAGTTTTTTAAATATCATACTTGAAGTTCCTTATAGTTATATTTGATTGAATTAGTCGTTCTCTTAAATAACACTTACATCCAACACTTTGTACTAACCTATCCAAATTCTTAATAAAAATTAATAAACAGGATAAATTAATTAAACAGCTGAAAGTTGAATCAGATAATCTATGGTAAGTTTAAGAATTTTGTAATGTATACAATTTAGAAAATGAATGGTAAAGGTTTAAATTGGGAGCAATAGCCTTTCTCTTAATAGATTTAAAACACAAATATAATCAATGCAAAACAATGAAAAAATCACGTTATACAAATATGTCCAGTAAATCTATTATGAGTTAATCTATTCTCAGTATTATTTGACTAATACCGTTTAAAGCTACTTTAGCACTATTCATCAAGTACTAATTAACCAAACTTTGTTGCTTTTGATAAATTCAACATGGCTAAACCTTATACAAATAAATTAATAGACTTGTTTTATCTAAGATATCATTATGGGTAAGAAGTTAGAGTTATCAATCTCAATAGAGAAATTATGCGATTAACGACTAAAAGTCAAAATAAAATTCATGATATAAATCAACTTTATAGTGAACTAATCGATTAACCCGACCTCTTTATAATAGCGACGAGCACCATCATGTAAAGGCGCAGTAATTGAATTGGTCACCATTTCATGTTTCTTTAGATGCTTAAAAGCAGGATGCAATTGAATAAATTCATCATGATTTTCAAAAACAGCTTTCACTAATTGATAGGCAACATCTTCTGATAATTCAGATGTTGTTGTTACCACAGCACCAACACCAAAGGTCAATGTATCAGCATCACTACCACGATACATTCCGCCAGGAATAATGGCTTTTTGATAATAACTTGTTTGTTCTGTTAGTTTATCTATCTCTTCACCAGATACATTAACCAGTTTTGTTTGACAAGCACCAGTAGCCTCTTTAATTGAACTATTAGGATGCCCAACCACATAAATAATTGCATCAACTTTATCATCACATAAGGCTTTTGCTTGCTCACTAGGCGTTAATTCAAACACTTCTTTAAAAACATTATGTTGCCAATGATAAAGGTTCAATAACACATCCATGGTGGCACGTTGTCCAGATTTTGGTGCTCCAATGTTAACTCTTTTACCTTTTAAGTCTTCAAAATAATGAATACCGGAGTCCGCACGAGCAAGTACAGTAAAGGGTTCAGCATGCACAGAAAACAATGAACGAAGTTCAGTAAATTTTCCATTATTGCTATAAAGCCCAGTCCCTTCATAGGCGTGATATTGCCAGTCGGATTGCACAACGCCTAATGTCAATTCACCTTTACGAATGCCATCAATATTATAAATAGAGCCTGGCGTACTTTTAATTTCACAGTGAAAATCTTTTTCAGATATTTGATTAACTAAATAACAAATAGCGCCACCAGTGGGGTAATAAACACCTGTTACCCCACCCGTCCCGATTGATAAATATTGCGTTTTACTTTCAACAGAAAGTGACATAAAAATCAACACTAACGCCGAAAAAAGTGAAATGAAACGATGAGTTACACACATAAGATAAAACCCATCATTAACTAATCTTTCGCAATAACACTTTCGAATTACGCTTAAGGTTATACATTTCTTTTTTAGCAGGAGGTAAGTCATTAAGCTCGCAGAAGTTAAAACCTCGCTCTCTAAACCAGTGAATGCTTTGCGTTGTTAAAACAAATATAGATTCTAGCCCTAATGATTTTGCTTTGCGCTCCACATGTGCAACAAGGTCATCAGCGCGAGCGCTACGACGATACTTAGGATGACACACTAGACAAGCCAGTTCGCCCATTTTTTCTTCCTGGAATGGGTATAGAGCAGCACAACCGATAACCATTCCATCCAATTCCACAATTTGAAAATGATGAATTTCATTTTCTAGTAACTCGCGTGAGCGTTTAACTAAAACACCTAGTTTCTCAAGAGGTTCAATTAGCTCTAACAAACCACCAATATCATCGATGGTTGCGGTACGAATACGCTCTGAACTTTCTTTTACTATTTGTGAACCACTACCATCACGTGTAAAGAGCTCTTTTAATAACGCCCCTTCTTGATAATAACTGACTAAATGACTACGTGTCACACCTGCTTTACAAGCTGCAATGGCGGCACGTAAAAATCGTAATGTTCCAGAGGCTTCTTCTCCTTGCTGAGCAAGAATTTCAACATGCTCTAGGGCTTGTTCTGGCAACAACTCGGTGATTAATTCCCCAAACTCATTGAGTACACCTTGATTTGAACAAAAACCAATCAATTTATCTGCTTTCAAATCAATCGCAACTTGTGTTGCCACATCTTCAGCAAGTAAATTAAATACTTCACCCGTGACCGAATAACCAATAGGAGAAATAACAGGAATAGCGCCCATATTAAGTTGAATTTTTAATCCTTCAACATCAATGCGGCGTACTTTACCTGCCAGGCAATAATCGATACCGTCTTTAATACCAATAGGTTGCGCAGTAACGACATTACTAATAACCGTACGTATACTAGCACCCTGCATTGGCGAGTTAGCAAGACCCATTGATAAGCGCGCCTGTAACTCAATTTGTACAGCACCAACCGCTTGTTTTATAATCGAAAGACTTTTTTCATCAGTAATGCGCACATCATTTTCAAAGTCAGTTTTATGACCATGTAAATCAAGCTGTCTTTGAATTTGTGGGCGGACACCATGCACCAATACCAGCTTTACGCCTAAACTATTGAGAAGCGCAATATCATTGATGATATGTTGAAAATTATCAGTTTCTAGGGCCTCACCACCTAACATCAAAACAAACGTTTTATGACGATGTGCATTAATATAAGGTGCCGAACTGCGAAACCAATTAACTAATTGTGTTGAATCTTGTGCCACTTGCATCTATCTACCTGTTTTTATTATAATTAAAGACTATTAGTTGTTATTTTATTCTAACAACTCACGACATGTTATCCAATCAAAATAACAATAGAACGCGCACTAACTAAATAATTTTTATTAACAAAATGTTTTTTATCACCAGCAACGTTTATATCACAGCCATTATCTAAAGAAGTATCAACAATACGTTGCCACTTTCCTGTTGGAGACTTAGGCAATTCAAACTTAAGATCTTTCCAATACGCATTAAATACCACATAAGATACGTGATCAGAAGTGAGTTTTTTACTTTCCATCGCAATTGCATGCGAGTTATCACTCCAGTCAGGTTTATTCAACTCTACACCATGCCAACGAATGCCCGATTGTTCGATAATATCATGCAATGAATCGCGACGAGCATCACTTAAGTGGACAGCTTCTAATGTTGTCCGCTGTTCAATCATCGCTTTGGTAAAACGAAACAACTCTTTATTATCCTCCAGCCTATCCCAATCGAACCAAAATTCTGGGTTATTTTGACAGTAACCATTATTATTCCCTTGCTGACTATGCGCCAATTCGTCACCCATTAAAATCATCGGTGTGCCGAGAGAAATAAGATTAATTGCCAGTAAATTTTTAATTTGCTGCAATCTTAGTTTATTAATCTCGGGATCATTTGTTTCTCCCTCAACACCATGGTTCCAACTATAATTGTTAGAACAACCGTCACGATTACCTTCACCATTAGCTAAGTTATGCTTATCGTTATAACTCACTAAATCATTTAAGGTAAAACCATCATGACAAGTAATAAAATTGACCGATTTTTCTGGCTCTAAGTTATGCTCTCCGTAAACATCAGGGCTACCGATTAGGCGAGAAACAAATTTACCGACAAGTCCGGCATCACCACGAACAAATTGACGAACATCATCTCGAAAGTGGCCGTTCCATTCACGCCAGCGTTGACCCGCTAAGCTACCCACTTGGTACAAACCACCCGCGTCCCAGGCTTCAGCGATTAATTTAACCGGTGCAAGTGTGGGATCAGTATCAATACTCCAAAGCGTTGGAGGACTTAACATGGGTTGACCTAATTCATCACGGGAAAGAATCGAGGCTAAATCAAAGCGAAAACCATCAACATGCATTTTTTCAACCCAGAAGTGCAAACTATCAATGATCATTCGCCTGACCACCGAATGTGTGCCATTAAGCGTATTACCACAGCCACTAAAATTCATGTAATGTTTTTTATCGGCGGACAAAATATAATAAGCATCGTTATCAAATCCACGGAAAGAAAAAGTAGGCCCGTTTTCATCTCCCTCTGCAGTATGATTATAAACAACGTCTAATATGACTTCGATATTAGCTGCATGTAATGCTTTAACCATATCTCTGAACTCATTAATCGGTCCTAGCACTGATTGATCTGAGCTATATTCGCGATGCGCAGAGAAAAGAGATAACGGACTGTACCCCCAATAATTAACCAATCCAGCATGATGCTCACTAGGGTCAAATTGGTGAACGGGCATTAACTCTACCGCCGTAATACCAAGTTCTTTTAAATAAGGAATTTTTTCTATTAATCCCGCGTAAGTACCGCGTTTTTTTTCGCTAATCCCTGAACTCTCATGACGTGTAAACCCGCCAACATGCATTTCATAAATAACACTGGTTGCAAATGGGTGGCGCGGGTGCTGATCATCTTCCCAATCATAATCATCAATATCAACGACCACACTTTTAAGACACTGCTCAATATTACAACCTTCGTTTCTAGCGGCTTCACGAGAAAAATTATCACCACGCTCAACCAATAAACCGTAGGGATCTAATAATATTTTTTTAGGTTTAAAAGATAAGCCATCATTATGACGGTAAGGACCATTTACTCGAAAAGCATAAAGTTGCCCCGCTTTAACACCTTTGATAAAAACATGCCAATAATACGCAGTGCGGTTATTAATATCAGAAAGTTTAAAGATGTCAGTTGCTTGGGTAGCATCTTTATGATCAAAAAAGAGTAACTCAACGGTTTCTGCTAAACGCGCATAAACACAAAAATTGGCACCTTCCTTTGAAAATGTCACGCCTAGCTTATTAGGCTTTCCTTGTGAAACTCTGTACATAGAAGACTCCAAGTTATATATTTGGGGGATAATAAATTATAAAGGAAAATAACTAATGAGCTGGAAAAATTTAGTGAAATTGTTATCAATGCTCTGCTTTAGTAGTTTTATTAGCGCATATAGCCAACAGATCCCACCTCAGCAATTACTTGAGTTGATTAAAACGCAACAAGCCCCTATCATTTTGGACGTGCGTTCAGAAGCAGAATTCCAACAGGGACATATTCAAGGCGCAATAAACATTTCCTATGAAAAATTAGGCTCTGAAAGTCATCTTTTAGAGACTTATAAAAACCAACCTATGGTGATATATTGCCGTTCAGGTCGCCGTGCAGAGGTGGCTTATCAAACCTTAAAAACAAAAGGTTTTACACAATTAATCGACTTACAAGGGCATATGATTTTATGGGAAAAACGCCAATATCCTTTATCTTATTAATCTGCCATTAGTCTATAAATAAACTAAGCCTCTTTATCTTGATTAAATACGGGTAATGACAAATGCCAATAAATAGCACTTAAACGTAAAGTAAGTGTACCAAACATCGCGATAATCATGGCAATAATTTGGCTAAAACCAAAGTAATGACAAATAACATATAGCGCAGCACCTAAAATTGATGCAGTAGCATAAATTTCTTTTTGCAATACAAAGGGTATTTGTCCGCTTAATAAATCTCGGATCATGCCACCAACCACACCAGTCATACAGCCCATCACTATTGCCACAGGCCCACTAAAACCAAAGGCTAATGCTTTTTGTGCCCCTATTATTGTAAAAATAGCTAAGCCAAAGGCATCAAAGATAGGCAGAAGATAAACAGGAAAACGATGAATGTGATGTAACCAAAATACTGAAATGATAGCAGTAATAATAATCACATAAATATAAGTATTATCAAGAATCCAAAACACAGGAGTAGCCCCCATCATCATGTCTCTCAGTGTGCCACCACCAATGCCAGTTACCCCAGCTAAAACAATGATACCAAAAGGATCCATACGTAAGCGAGTAGCCACTAACACGCCCGAAATCGCACAAACGATAACGCCAATCAAATCGGATATATAGATAAAATTTTCTAGCATTACTAACATTTCCATGAGAACAAAAAATTGGGTACAAAAATCAGATGGCGCATGTTAACTATCTAATATAAATCTTGCAAGTCGTGCATTAAGACCTCAGATAAATGATCTCATGATTTAATCCTAGCGAGCAGAATTAAATCATGAGCAGCTAAAAGCTATTTGCTTGTGATTAACTTGCTTTTAAACTTTCAAATCTCAGTGAAACATTGGCACCAATCATCAATAAGCAAGGCGTTAATATCAGTGTTAACAAGGTCGCAAATGTCAGTCCCCCAGCAATAGCTGTCGCTAATTGTGCCCACCATTGTGTAGAAGGCGCACCAAATTCAATACTCTGCGCAGCAAAATCAATATTCATTTTTAGCACCATTGGCATTAAACCTAAGATAGTAGTGATCGTGGTTAATAATACCGGTCTGATGCGTTGCGCACCTGTTCTTAAAATTGCATCACGAGTTTCCATACCACGCGCTTTGAAAACATTATAAGTATCGATTAAAACGATATTGTTATTAACAACAATACCCGCTAAAGCAATCACACCAATACCAGACATAACAATACCAAAAGCACTTTGGCTTAAAAATAGACCAAAAAACACACCTGCAGTAGAAAAGATAACCGCACTAAGAATTAAAAAAGACTGATAAAAAGAGTTAAACTGCATCACTAAAATGAGCGCCATAACCGCCAAGGCAACCATAAAGGCATTTTTAAGAAAGTTAGCTGCTTCTTGTTCATCTTCATTTTGCCCACGTAACTTAATACTGACTCGGTCGTCTATACCCAACTTAGGTAACTCTTTTTCTAACTCTGGTAATATCAGGCTTAAATTATACCCTTCAGCCATATCAGCACTCACAGTCATGACAATTCGACCGTCTACTTTTTTGATTGAAGACTGCTTACTCATAGGCGATAAAGTAACAAAGTGACTTACAGGAATTTGCCCAAAGGCAGTTTGTACTCTTAAATCAGAAAGCGCACTGAGGGTACGATCATTCTCTGGATAACGTACACGTATATCGAGTTCATCATCAACATCATCAGGACGATAAGTGCCTAACATCAAACCATTGGTTAAAAATTGCACACTACTACCCAGTAAGGTTGCATCGGCACCATAACGGGCTGCATTCGCGCGGTTAATTTTATATTGCCATTCTACCCCTGGTTTTTCACCATCATCTTCAAGGTTAATAAAATAGGCTTTGCTCGCTAAGGCATGATGTAAGGTATCAGCTGCAGATTGTAATAACTCAGGATATCGAGAACTTAATTCTATTTGCAACGCTTTCCCCGAGGGAGGGCCTGCCTGATCTTTTTTTAATTCAATCTCTACGCCGGGAATATCTTGGGTGCGTAATTGGATATCTGCGATGATGTCAGCCGCTTTACGCCTATCTTGCCAATCTCTTAAATTGATACGCATTGACCCCGCCGTCTCACCCGTTGAATCACCGGTTTTAACATAAAGAGTCTCAATTTCATCCTGTAGGGGTAATATTTTTTCCTCAACAGAGGCCATTATTTTATCTTGTTCATCTATCGAAAAATCACCATAGGAGCGGACTTTCACATTAATTCCTGTTGGTTCAACATCAGGAAAAAATTCCACCCCTAAATGAGATTTAACAAAAAGCGTTACTCCAGATCCAGCAATAATAATCGCTATTAACAATACAATCCAAGGGCTGTTAATCGATTTATTAAGTATTTTTACATATCGTCCGGTAAAACCTTGCAAGGTTAATAAATCGCCTTTATCTGCAATAACCGCTTGGTTTTTCTCTTTCTTAGATAATTGTCGTGGTTTACCAAATATACTGCCTAATACAGGAATAAAAATAAGTGCCATTAATAACGAAGCAGTTAACGTGGCAATTAAAGTCAATGGCAGATATTTCATAAACTCACCGGTAATGCCAGGCCAAAAAAGCAACGGGGCAAAAGCCGCTAGCGTTGTCGCCGTCGATGCGATGATAGGCCAGGCCATTCGCTTGGCTGCCGTTAAATAGGCTTGATGGCGTTTGATGCCTGCGCTCATTTCTCTATCGGCAAACTCTGTCACCACAATTGCCCCATCGACTAGCATACCAACCGCCATGATGAGCCCAAATAACACCACAATATTAACTGTTATGCCCGATAACCAAAGTACTAATATCCCGGTTAAAAAAGAACCAGGAATGGCAATACCCACTAAAGCTGCACTTCTGAAACCTAAGGTAGCGATGATAACGATCACCACTAACAATACCGCACTAATGACGTTATTTTGTAAATCGTTAAGCATTTGTTTTACATCTTTAGAGCTATCACCAGCATAACTAACCTGTATATTATTAGGCCAAAACTCACGGTTTTCATCTATTAAAGCTTTCACTTTATCCACTGTTTCAATAATATTTTCACCAGGTCGCTTAATGATCTCTAATGAAACGGTTGGCAAACCATTAACACGTACATAACTCGCAGCATCTTTAAAAGTACGACGGATTTGTGCAACATCAGCAAAAGTGATCACTTTATCGCCAGTCACTTTTATAGGCATTTCCATGACATCTTTTACCGAAGAAAAAACAGAAGGCACTTTTATTGGAAATCGGCCCTTACCGTTATCCATAACACCAGCGGCCACTAAACGATTGTTACGAGAAATTAACGTATAGATATCGCTCATATTTAACTGATAACTTTCCATCAATAAAGGATCAACTAAAATTTCCACCATATCTTCACGATCACCACCAATCTTTACTTCTAAAATCTCCGCAAACCCTTCGAGTTTATCTTGCATTAATCGTGCAAGACCGATCATCGCTCTTTCAGGTACATCACCCGAAAGTAAAATAGTTAAAGCAGGATTTTCAGTGGCGAGAGTAACTTGTTTAACGATTGGCTCATCACTATCAGCCGGTAATTTACTTTTTGTTTGACTGACCTGCTCACGCACATCAATCAGTGCTTTATCAATATCGACATTGACATAAAACTCAAGCACTATCGATGCATGTCCAGAGCTCGCTGTTGATTTCATTTCTTTAATGCCTTCAATGCTACGGAGCTCTTGCTCAAGAGGCCTTAACAATTGCCGCTCTGCATCTTCAGGGGAGATACCTTCATGGCTAACAGAAACATAGATTACGGGAATAGGAACATCAGGATCGGATTCTTTAGGAATATTTATGTAAGCAAAAAAACCAGCCACTAATAAAAAAGTAAGCATCATGAGTATCGCGCGTTTACGCGATAGGGAACCTTCAATAATTGTTATCATGATTACTCCTTGGCAGCAATTGCTTCAACTTGTGCCCCCGGTTTTACAAAACCTTGCCCCCGAGTAATAATATCAACAGGTTCATCAATACCTGATAACCAAGCCCCGTCGTTATCTGCTTCTACTAAGTTGATTGCCTTAAATACTACCGTCCCTTCTTTGACTATCTTGATGCCTAAATTACCTTGTTCATCCATAGCGAGCGTTGAAGGAGAAACATAAATCGCTTTAACAGGATAAAGAGGGAGCGTTAGTTGTGCGCTGATACCAGAAAATATCTTAAAATTAGCATTATCAAATTCAGCTTCAATACGAAAAGTACTACTTTGTGTATCAGCGATTGCAGAAATAAAAGACAGCTTACCTGTCATTATTTCACCTGATAATAATTTTGCCGTCACCACTTGCCCTAAAGATAGCTGAGAAATATAGTGCTCGGTGGCATCTCCTCTTATAACAATAGGATTAACATTTTCAAGACTAAAGATAGGGTCTCCAACCTGTAAATAATCCCCTAAATCAGCAAATTGTTCCTGTAATAGCCCCGAAAAAGGTGCGCTGACATTGGTGCGCTGTAATTGCAACTGCAATTGTTTAACATTGGTTTTAGCGGCTAAATATAAACTCTTCATTTCAGCCACACTTGCCCGGCCTTGAAGACCTTTATTATTGAGAGACTTTACGGCATCATAATTTAATTCACTTTCAGCGAGTTGTGCTTCTGCTTGCGCTAATTTTTCTGGTAATTCACTTTTTTCTAGATTAACTAAGCGATGATTAGTTTTTACATACTCTCCTTTTTGAACAGACATATTATTGATTTTACCCGCTACTTCAGCGCGAATAATAGCGCGACTATTTGCCTCACTTTTACCATATAAACTCAATTCTTTGATCATTTCTTCAGGGACAAAGTGGGTTGTTTCTACTTTGGGGAGCGGGTTTGACTTTGTTTCATCTTGTATTTCATTTAACTCACTTTGTACAGGCGCGGACAACATCCACAATACTAATAATGCAGTAATAAATAGTGCTAAATAATATGGTCGTAATGCGATATAACGAAATACAGAAGCAAACATAATTAACCTATAAAATAAAAAACTAATAAAGTTATCATATAGAGATTAGCTTTTTATGTAATAAAAAATGGAAGTAAAGAGGAGGGAATATTAAAAAGGATGAAGTAACCGAGGGTTAGCTTCATCTTTTGGGGCAATTAAATAGAGAATGAAGATCCACAGCCACAGGTTGCAGTTGCGTTTGGGTTATCCACAAAAAAACGTGAACCATCAAGGCCACTGGTATAATCAACCGTGCCACCGACTAAATATTGCAGACTCATAGAATCAACAATTAAAGTGACATCATTTTTTTCTATTTGTGTATCACCATCATTAACTTTTTCATCGAAAGTAAAGCCATATGAGAAACCAGAACAACCTCCACCGGTCACATATACACGTAACTTCATGCCAGCGTCTTCATCTTCCATTAATTTTTTTACTTGATTTGCAGCACTCTCGCTGAAATAAATGGGTAGTGCCATTTCTACTTCGGTTGTCATGTTAACCTCTAATTCGATATCATCTAGCAAGTATTATCCAATACCTGACTAATTTGTTCAAGTATTATTCTATGTCAATGTAACTATTCTCAGCTTGCTCTAATTCACCTAAATCATCTACACCTTGATCAGTCAATACTCGCCAGTCGTAATGCTCTTCAATATTCTGTGCTTTATAACTGCGATTACCATCAACATTTAAGTTGATTATGACTTCATCAATCACAACATTATCAGGCACTATAAAAGAACCTTCTATTGCTTGAAAGTACTTAAATTTAAAAGTGTTTGTCACTTCTTCTGAAAACTGCGCCAACACAACTTCTTTAATCGTTTCTTCTTCAAACATAGAGAAGCTTATATCAACCGTTCCATTTAATAAACGCCTGCCTTTTTGAGATTGCATTAATACAAGCTCATAGTTCCAGCCTTTTGTTTGTATATCGGGGGTAATTATAAACGATTGTATTTTTACGCCTGTTATTTCTAATTCAGGCGAAATAACCACTTCATAAAAGTGTAATTTATTGTTTGCAATAGCAAGTTCGTCCTGCAGTTGCTTATTACTCTGCATTAAACTTTTAATCGCCTGTTGATCAGAAACAGCAATAATATCTACCCTTGCAAGGTCAGTTTCTAAACGGCTATTACGCATTTTCATTATCTCTAAGTCAACCGACATAACCTTTAATGTGTCGTTTAGTATATCCTGTTTAAACTTACCTAATAAAAAGCCAAATAATAAACACAGTAATGAAACAACTAACCATTTGGTAACACTATATCTTAATTTTTTCATCTTATTTCTGAGAATCGGTTGGCGTAAAGCGCTTCATTGCTTTACGTTTCGTTTCTTCACGTTTACTACGCATTGAAAGTTTCATGGTACGTTCTAATAACTGCGTATAAATGGGTCTGCCTCCGAGTGTCTGAGCAACCATTGTAGCACCCAAACAAGTTACAATAAGGGGTAAAATCATTTCATAATTACTGGTCATTTCAATCACCAACAGAATCCCGGTCATGGGTGCCCTAACGGTTGCGGCGAATAAGCCTCCCATGCCTGCGATAGCAAAAGTACCGGCTTCTATCGATAAGCTTGGGAATAATTGCTGCGCAGCAAGCCCAAAAATCATTCCAAACAAAGTTCCCAAGGCCAAAGTAGGTGCAAATACACCACCAGGGGCACCAGATCCGAAGCTTAATAACGTTGTAATAGTTCGAAACAAAAACAATAATATTAATCCGCCCATCAAATAATGCCCACCCTCAACTTCAGGAATAAGCTCAATACCACTAAAAGCGATATCAGGATCTACGATTGATAGAGCACCAAAAATGGCGCCTAAAAACAGGCCAATTAGCACAAAACGCCAACGTTGATTTTTATGAATACTTAAATACATATCTTGTGTAGCAAGAATCATTTTATTAAAAAGAATACCAATCGCGCCAAAACAAAAGCCTAAAATCAGATATAACCATAATGTAATTAAATTAGGATGCGAATATTGTGTCACGGTGACAACCGCATCTTGATCGGTAATTAATCGCATCACGATAGTGGCCATTACCGCACTCATAAAAACACTTTTTGTAGAGGTTAAACTGTAGTTAAATTGTGAACGCATTTCTTCAATGACAAACATAATTCCCGCCAAAGGAGCATTAAAGGCAGCCGCTAATCCACCAGCGGCTCCAGCAGCCAGTAAGGCTTGTCCATCGACCTTATTAACTTTGAAAATATCAGAAATCATTCGCCCGACATTAGCGCCTAGTTGCACTGAAGGGCCTTCGCGACCTAATGCCATACCACTGCCTAGCGCTAATAACCCCCCAAAAAATTTAACAGGAATAACTCGTTTCCAACGAACAGGACGCATCCCTTCCATCGCACCTTCTATTTCTGGTATACCACTTCCGCCTGCTTCGGGCGCAAAACGATGAGTGATATAGAATGCGAGTCCTGCCATTAATGATGAAATGGGGATAGCAACCGCCCACATCGGAATAGAAGAATCACTATATGTTTCGATAAGATGTAGTCGTAATTCACTAATCCAAATAATACCATGATCAAAGATAGCGGACATAAAGCCCGCAAGTATACCAATGATAGCTGATAACCAGATTAGTAAAGCACTACTTTTTCGAGTAAAAAAACGGTCAACAAAACGGCGTAAATTATGAAGAAGAAATGGTAAAACAGCTTTTAGCATAGAATAAAAACAACTTTATGTGGATGAAAAGTAAAAAAGAGTAATTATATAAAATAAACAACAAATAGAAACTTGATTTAGTTCATATAAATATTAATTATAAAAAAAAATATCTAGATTTAAAACGTTGATCTCTTAATTTATTTCATTTTACATAGCATTAATCAAGTTAATAGTGCCTCACATGGTTAAAAACACAAATTTTTCTCTTAAAATAGATAACTCATTAATATAAATATGAAAGACAACATTTTTACAAAAGAATAATCGCAGTTGATCTTTGCGGTTTCAATTTCATTTTCCACAAGCTACAAACTCCAACTTGTATGAAAATACAGCACCTCGTGGCAAAAATAAACTTGAAATATCAACAGTTTCTAGTCTGAGCAAATAATAGACAGGAAAGATGCTTGTTGCTATTACTCACAATACTAAGAATCTGCTATATTGATGTCTTTAAAGATAATAGCAGCGGAATTAATTAAGTGAGCAAAAATTGCCTAGGAAAAATTTTCGCTAACAAGGCGTAAGTTGCAGGAATAAGTTATTCTCATTTCAAAACTTACAGCGCAGTTAGAGGAAATTTTAACAAGCAAGGTTGATCAACTTTTTGATTCTTTTGGTATCATGACAAATAGGAATAACATGAGTAATTCAGAAACTCTTTTTCAGCGTGCACAAAGTATCATTCCTGGCGGTGTAAATTCTCCTGTTCGCGCTTTTAATGGTGTCGGAGGAGGCCCATTATTTATTGAACGAGCACAAGATGCTTATATTTATGATGTCGATGAAAAACAATATATCGATTATGTAGGCTCATGGGGGCCAATGATTTTAGGGCATAATCACCCAGCCATTAAAAAAGCAGTCATTGAAGCGGCTGAAAATGGATTAAGTTTTGGTGCACCAACAGCACTTGAAATCACCATGGCAGAAAAAGTCAGAAGTTTAGTGCCTTCAATGGAACAATTACGCATGGTTAGCTCTGGTACTGAAGCTACGATGAGTGCCATTCGTTTAGCACGAGGTTATACAAACCGAGATAAAATACTAAAGTTTGAAGGGTGTTATCACGGCCATGCTGATTCATTGCTGGTTAAAGCAGGCTCTGGCGCATTAACACTAGGCCAACCAAGTTCTCCTGGTATCCCAGCAGACTTTGCAAAACATACCTTAACAGCAAACTATAACGACTTAAAATCTGTCGAAGTATTATTTCAAGAATATCCTGAACAGATTTCATGCATCATTGTTGAACCAGTCGCTGGCAACATGAACTGTATTCCACCAGTAGAAGGTTTTTTACAGGGATTACGAGCAATCTGTGATAAGTACGGTGCATTGTTGATACTTGATGAAGTGATGACTGGTTTTCGCGTTGCACTAGGTGGCGCACAAGCTCATTACAACGTGACGCCTGACTTAACCACACTCGGGAAAGTGATTGGCGGAGGCATGCCTGTGGGTGCCTTCGGTGGTAAAAAAGAAATCATGCAATATATCGCACCAACGGGACCCGTTTATCAAGCAGGTACACTATCTGGAAATCCTATTGCAATGGCAGCTGGTCTAGCAGCATTAACTGCATTAGATACACCGGAGTATAAGCAACTTGCAGAAAAAACAGAGAAATTGGCATTAGGTTTACAGAAAATGGCTAAAGAGGCGAATGTCTCCTTAGCAGTAAACTATGTGGGAGGAATGTTTGGATTTTTCTTTACTGAAGCACAGCAAGTTACAAACTTTGCTGATGTTTGCCAATGCGATGTAGAAAAATTTAAACAGTTTTTCCATCTCATGCTAGCAGAAGGTGTTTATTTAGCCCCTTCCGCTTTTGAAGCAGGATTTTTATCTTTAGCACATACTGATCAAGATATTGAAGATACGTTGAAAGCCGCTAAAAAAGCATTTTTACAGCTGTAAATAAATGTGCCCCAACAAAAAAAGAGGTCAATCTGACCTCTTTTTTACATATTGCAATGACTGCATCAATGATAGCTAAGCAGTATTTATGTCATCGATAACCACCATCATTAGTGTATTGTTCGTTAATTATTCATTAATTAAAACGAACTCAACTTTTCTATTTAACTGACGCTCTTCTTCGGTTGAGTTTTTATTAACAGGTTCACTTTCACCAACTGCAATGCTAGAAAGCTGTTTATTCGGTACACCTAATGTTAATAACTCTTTAACGACAAAAGCAGAACGTTTAGCTGACAATAATAAATTGTATCTTTCAGTTCCTTTGATATCAGCATAACCACGAATTTCCATAATTTGCTCAGGGTAATCCTTTAACAAATCTGAAATACATTGCATCTGTTTTTCTGCTTTTTCAATTGGCTCGCTTTTATCAAAATCAAAATACCGAGGTTGGTAACCCACAAATTCATCATTACGTATCACGACATAATGTAAGCAACTACTCCATAATTCCATGCCACTATACTCAACCGGCTCTGGGATTTTTTCGATGACAACTTTCTCTATCGTTGCGACAGGTTGCTCATTATTTACCGAGGTTTCTGATATTGATGAACATGCGCTTAAAAATACAACGCCACAAATTAATGCCAAAGTTTTAATCGTAGACATAACTTTTACTTCCCTAAAATGAATATATGCTTAACCTTACCTTTTTGATAAAAATAATACCAACAAAAAATCTTCACTAGAGGGATGAAAACAAGCCTAAAAAGCAAAATACCGCCTTTAGACTCATTAAATAATACAATACGCAATACATTTTATAGCAAAAAACTGAAAAAAATGAGCACCATCATATATACTGTTTTTTTCTTCTCTAGTTGGCGTGATTACATGGACTTCAAAAAAACGTTTTTTTACTTTATAAAACCTATTTTGGGGGGAATATGTATTGCATTAGTCATTTTATATGGTGCAACATTTTCAAAATCGCTCGCTACGTTACTCAATAACAATCAAGTTTCCAGTTATAGTAAAGCCGTCAAAAAGGCAGCCCCTGCTGTGGTTAATATATACTCTCAACAATATGTCGATTCCAGTATTGATAACAAACAGCACTTACAACCCATTGGTTTAGGCTCTGGCATTATTGTTGATCAAGAAGGTTATATTCTCACTAATTACCATGTTGTAGCCCAGGCAGACCAAATCTTGATCGCGCTACAAGATGGGCGTTTATTTAATGCCGAAGTGGTAGGTACTGACATCATCACTGACTTGGCGGTATTACAAATTGAAGGGAATAATTTACCGGTGATCCCACAAAATAGCGATTATACGCCACAGGTAGGTGATATTGTGCTCGCCATTGGTAATCCCTATAACTTGGGCCAAACCATTACTCAAGGTATTATCAGTGCAACAGGTCGAAATGGAATGAGTTCATCTGGTAGACAAGACTTTTTGCAAACAGACGCAGCCATTAATGAAGGAAACTCAGGTGGCGCACTCATTAATAGCCGTGGAGAGTTAGTAGGCATTAACACTTCGGAGTTTTACACTAATACACAAAACCTCAGTAGTGGCATTAGTTTTGCTATTCCCTATCAATTATCACAAACGATCATGAAAAACCTAATTCAAGATGGACGAGTTATTCGTGGTTCTTTAGGTTTAGTGGCTGAAAAGTTAGATCCTTTACTGGCTCGCTTATGGGGCCTAAAAGCTCAAAATAGCATTATTATCAAAGCTGTTAATGAAAATGGCCCAGCCTTTAACGCAGGCGTCCAAGCAAACGATATATTGTTAAAAATAGATAATAAACCCGTAGTGAGCTTAATTACAGCGATGGACAGCGTTGCAGAAATAAAACCAGGTAGTAAAACAACCCTCACCTTATTAAGAAGAGGTAAAGAGATTCAACTTTCAGTCACCGTTGGTGAACTCAATACGATTGACAATAATTCCACTAATTAATAGCAACTCCACTAAATAACGGATTTGCTATAATACCATTCTGCATAATATTGTGATCAGGGCTTGTTGAGGGAAAATGATGGAGAGCAAGGCGCATGAGTGAGTAATAGCTCGCTATTGCGATTGAATGCAACGATGCTATCTATTATTTTAACCAACAAGATAGATCAGATACTTATGCAGATTGGTATAACCTCATAATGTCAAACTGGCGAATATTTAAGATACAAAAAAGGGGAAGCAATTGCCTCCCCTTTGTCATTACTCAGTATTGTCACTACTCAGTATTTTTCTTAAGCTTATGACTCAATGCGTTTCATTTTTGCACCAAGTGGTATTAATTTATCTTCAATTGCTTCATAACCACGATCGATATGATAAATCTCATCAACAATGGTTTCACCATGAGCAATGAGACCCGCAATCACAAGGCTTGCAGAAGCGCGCAAATCAGTTGCCATCACTTTCGTACCACTTAGTTTATCGTGATCACCACAAATTGCTAAATTACCTTCCAATTCAATATTTGCTCCCATACGCTGTAATTCAGGAACATGCATAAAGCGATTTTCGAAAATATTTTCTTTAATACGCCCCGTTCCTGGAGCGACGGTGTTTAATACCGTGAACTGCGCCTGCATATCCGTTGGAAAAGCAGGGTAAGGTGCCGTGGTAATGTTTACAGACTTAAGCTCTCTACCATGCATGTCCGCTTCGATCCAATCTTTACCTGATGTGATTAATGCCCCAGCTTCTTCTAATTTAACAAGCACAGCCATCAATAAATTAGGATCTGTTTTAAGGCATTTAACTTTACCACCACTGACAACACCAGCCACTAAGAAAGTGCCTGTTTCAATGCGATCAGGTTGTACTTCATAAGAGCAATCCCCTAAAGACTCAACGCCTTCAATGATGATTGTATCGCTACCAGCACCTTTGATTTTGCCACCCATTGCATTAATAAAGTTGGCCAAATCCACGATTTCAGGCTCTTTAGCGGCATTCTCAATCGTAGTAATGCCCTCAGCAAGAGAAGCGGCCATCATTAAGTTTCCAGTGCCTGTTACACTGACCATATCCATATACAAATGACAGCCTTTTAAGCGTCCATCAACACGTGCTTTGATGAAGCCATCTTCGACTTTGATTATCGCGCCCATTTGCTCTAAACCATGGATATGCAAATTCACTGGTCTAGCGCCAATGGCACAACCGCCTGGTAATGAAATATCTGCTTCACCGAAGCGGGCCACTAATGGCCCTAACGCTAAAATAGAGGCTCGCATGCTTCGCACAAGTTCATAAGAAGCAGTATAATTTTTTACCGTTGATGCATTCACATGAACATTATGACCATCTTGAGAAGCACTTGCACCCAACTCTTTTAATAACTCTAATGTTGTAGAGATATCCTTTAAAAGTGGAACATTAGTTAAATTAACATCGCCCTTTGAAAGCAAAGTGGCAAAAAGAATTGGTAATGCCGCGTTTTTGGCACCTGAAATGGTTACTTCACCGTTTAGTTGGCAACCACCTTGAATTAAAAATTGACCCATCGAACTACCTTCCCACTGACTAAATAAAATGTTTTTGTTTTTGCCATTCATCTGGCGTTAATGCTTTAATGCTTAATGCATGAATTGCATTAGATGCGATTTCTTCAGTTAATGGGGCATAGATTGTTTGTTGTTTTTTTACTCGGCTCATGCCATTAAAAAAATCGGCCACAGCAATGACTTGAAATGTGCCACTTTCACCTTTTACAATACATTCTTGTAGTACCAATGCACTTTCTAGTTTTTCTTTTATTATTTCAATATTCATTGAAAGCCTCGTTCTGTAAATAGAAAATCAATCCCATATAATGCTGATAATACAGCTATTTTTTCAGTGCTATTAACAAACTGCACTTCTGAATAGGTTGATTTTATTTGTGCCAAATAGGCAATGCCCGCAGAGTCTATAGTTTTTACCCCCTGCAAATCAATTTTTTTTATGTCGAGGTAGCTTTTAATATTGGGGAATGTCTGTTTTGACAATTCACTTAATACTAAGTTCCCCGTTATTGAGCGAAGATCATTGGACATCTTATTCACCTCTAAAATTCACTATTTTTAGTTTGTAAAAGTTCAATAACATGAGCAACCCCTTTCTTATAAAGAAGCTCTGAAAATTCAGACTCTTTGGTATCTAACATGCTGATTCCTTCTGCAATCACATCAAATACTTTCCATTCGCCAGTATTTTTATTCTTACGTAATTTAAAGGCAATTTTTGTTATCTGATCATTTTTATCACGAATACTAACCGGAATAGAGATAATGCTTTTATCAGCAAAATAGTTATTATCTTGTATCACCACTTCTTGTTGATCATATTCATATAAAATATGGCTATAAGCATTGATTAAATAACTTTTAAACACTTCAACAAACTCATTCCGTTGTTCTATTGTGGTGTCTTTTAAATAGGATCCCATCACTTTATAAGATGCATATTTATAGTCAAAATAAGGGATGAGCTCTTCTTTGATGATCGTTTTTATATAAGCGGGATTTTCAGATAACTGATCTTTTGCATTATTAATTCGTGAAAATGTATTAGCAGAAACAGATCTCAATACTTGATTCGGGTTGCTATCAACGCTTTCCGCAGCATTCGTCAAAGAGCAAATAAAAGTAAAACATATAAACAGTATAATACGCATCATTATTCCTTATTTATCGAATAAATAAACTGACCAATTAAATCTTCTAGTACTAATGCTGATTTTGTATCTTCGATTGAATCACCATCAGCAAGCATAGCAATGTCTTCATCAATAAAACCCGGTTTGATGCCAATATATTGTTCACCCAACAGGCCCGAAGTCAAAATCGAAAGTGAAGAGGTTTCAGGGTAACTTCCTTTATTTTCAAACATAGATAAACGCACAATCGGCCGATAAGTTTGTACATCTAAATTAATTTCTTCCACTCGACCAACGACTACACCACCTAATTTAACAGGCGCACGCACTTTTAGGCCACCAACATTAGAGAAACTAGCATGTAGCGTATAGCTATTACCTTCTCCTTTAAAAGACAGTCCAGCAACACTAAATGTTAAAATAGCAAGTGACAATAAGGCACCAACTACAAACACCCCAACCCATAATTCTATTTTTTTCTGAGACATAACTACTTCCAATTTAATAAATGTTAAGCGCCAAACATTAAGGCTGTTAATACAAAGTCCATTGCAAGTACGAGCAATGAAGCAATCACAACGGTTTTGGTTGTTGAGTTACTAATGCCCTGTGCGGTTGGTATCGTGTAATAACCATTATATAACGCAACCCAAGTAATGATAATTGCAAACACAATACTTTTTAATACTCCATTCATCACATCTGGCAGATAATCCACACTGCCCTGCATCACCGACCAGTATGCACCACCATCAACACCTAACCAATTTACACCAATTAAATATCCTCCCCAGATTGCCATCACATTAAAAAGTAATGTCAACATCGGTAAAGTGACAATACCAGCCAGTAATCTTGGTGCAATAACACGTTTATAAGGCGAAACAGCCATCATTTCCATACTTGCGATTTGCTCAGTACTTTGCATTAAGCCGATTTCAGCGGTTAAAGAAGATCCCGCTCTGCCTGCAAATAATAATGCAGCAACCACAGGGCCTAATTCCCGTAATAATGACAAAGCAGATAAACTACCTAGACTTTGTTCCGCCGCATAATCAACTAATACATAATACCCTTGGAAACTCAGCACCATGCCAATAAATAACCCTGAGGTTAAAATAATGGGTAATGATAAAATACCAAGTTGAAAGATTTGTTGAATAAACAATGGAAATAATTTTCGATGCGGCTTACCTGAAAGTGCAATCCATAACATCAGGCATGCACGTCCAATTAACTCAAGAAAGGTTAAAGTGCCACGGCCTACTTTACTGAAAAAAAGAGGGATCATCGATTTACCTCCTGTAAGTCATGCAAAAATTCAGGCGCTTTGAAATGAAAAGGCACAGGCCCATCACTTTCCCCCAATAAAAACTGCTGTAATAATGCATTATCAGTTTGATTAAAAATACTCTCAACTGAACCACTAGCGATAATACGTTGCTCCGCTAACACATAAACGTTGTCAGCAATAGAAAGCACTTCATTGACATCATGCGACACGATAATGGATGTTAAGCCGAGTGAAGTATTAAGTTGCTTAACTAATTTAAGCAATACATTCATTGAAATAGGATCTTGTCCGGTAAAAGGCTCATCGTACATGATAAGCTCAGGATCAAGTGCAATTGCACGCGCAAGTGCAACCCTTCTGGCCATACCGCCCGAAAGTTCTGCTGGTTTTAAATCTTTTGCACCACGTAAGCCAACAGATTCTAATTTCATCAATACTAGGGTACGAAGTAATGACTCATCTAAATTAAAATGTTCTCTTAACGGGAAAGCGACATTCTCAAACACAGACAAATCATTAAACAAGGCGCCACTCTGAAATAGCATGCCCATTTTTTGCCGCGCTTGATAACGTACTTTTTCACTGCAATTATGAATCGCTTGGTTATCGAATATTATTTCCCCACTATCAACGGGCAATTGCCCGCCAATAAGTTTTAGCAGTGTTGTTTTACCAATACCACTCGGGCCTAATATTGCTGTAATCTTTCCTCGCTCAAATTGAAAATCGAGTTTATCAAACAATAATCGTTGATTTCGAGAAAATGAGAGTTGCTTTATCACTAAGTGATTTAATGTATTCATAACATATGATTTTCATTTGATGATTTGATGGGTAGTTTATGGGATAAAAGAAGATTATCAAACCTTAAGCGTAAAATTTTTCTCTTTTAATCGTAATATGTGGCTAAAGAGATAATCATTACTCGCCTTGATAGCCCCATTTTGCTATGTTTGTCAGTTGGATAAATGATTAATGCCAATACGCTTAATAGCGTGGTCAGAATTTGAGAAACAAAGATAGTGAAGCATATGGTGCTCGATTAAGAATTGACAGCGATTAGGATCGAGAGTATCCCAAGCATCAACTATTGTAGCCAATAAGTTATGACGACTGGCTTAGCATAATGAAACAATAAAGAGAAACGTATGCTCACAACGCCCTATGGCCAAATTAGCAATGAAAACTACCAACGTGCTACAAAAATAAAACTATTGATATGTGATGTCGATGGTGTATTTTCCGATGGTCGAATTTATTTAGGTAATCAAGGCGAAGAACTTAAAGCATTTCATACTAAAGACGGTTTTGGCATGAAAGCGATTATGCAAGCAGGTATCGAAATTGCAATTATTACAGGAAGACAATCCAGCATTGTTGAAAATAGAATGAAAGCATTAGGCGTCACTCATATAAAACAGGGGATTGAAGACAAACTTAGTGTATATCATTTGTTACTTAAAGAACTAAACCTAAGCGCCAAAGAAGTTGCTTATATTGGCGATGATGTCGTTGATCTTCCAGTAATGAAAAATTGCGGTTTAGGTATTGCTGTATTTGATGCTCATCCTTTAGTATTAAAAGAAGCAGATTTAATCACCTATACAAAGGGAGGGTTTGGTGCTGTACGAGAAATATGTGATCTCTTATTACAATGCAATAATCGCCTCCATTATACGCAGGGTAAAAGTGAATAAATGAATAAACGCCAAGCAGTGCCCTATGGACTACTTCTTATCGTATTCTTACTGTGGATATATCTTAAGCCCCAAGATGAATCGATAGCACCTGTGGAGCATCACCCAAGTTATATTGCCTATCAACTAGAAAACACACGTTTTGATGAATTTGGTGATCTCACTTTGCAAATTTACGCAGCGAAAGCAACCAACTATACTGATAAAGGCATAACACTTTTTGAAGATTTAAAAGTCGTTTTCTATATCGTTGATAAAGAAGAGAATAGCACTACAATCTGGCAAGCGAGTAGTGATAAAGGCATTCTAACGGATAATAATAATAAGTTATTATTATCTAACAATGTCTGGGTGAAAAATCTCAGTTTAGATCAACTAGTACAAACAATGAACACCGAGAAGCTCACAATTTTACTGGCGGAAAAAGAGCTAAGTACGGACTTACTGGTAAAATGGCAAGGTCCACAAATGAGACAGCAAGGCATTGGCATGTGGGCATCCCTTGTTAGCGAAGAATTAATTGTTAAAAAACAAGTAAAAGCGATATATCTAAATGAAAATAAATAAAAAGAGTTTAATCTTAGGCATCATACTTTGGCCAATATCAACCTTGGCATTAGAGTCCGACTATGAAAAATTAATCAGTGTTAGTTCAGTCAGTCAACATGCAAAAATGAAAAGTAATACCACTATTTTTTCTGAAGATGTATTGCTCACACAGGGAACAATCAAAATTACAGGTGATAAATTAACTGTTATTAGAGGCGAACTACCCAATCATGAGATCATGATTGCCGATGGTCAAATGGCGACATTTTATCAAATGCAAGATGATGGCAAACCTTTTGAAGCAGAGGCTGAAAAAATTCATTATGATGTTGCCAAATCAAAAATCACCCTGAGTGGAAACGCACAAATAAAACAGCTTGATAGTCAAATAAATGGCTCAAAAATAACTTACTTTTTAGAAACTGAAGAACTGCTGGTTGAAAGTAAAAAAGGCACCACACAACGTGTAAAAACAGTTTTTTTACCCGCACAGTTTGAGAAAAATAAAGAACCTGAAACACAAGTAATACCAAAGCAACAGGCTGAAGATAAATAATGGCTGAATTAATCGCGAAAGGTTTAGTAAAAAGCTATAAAGGACGCACCGTTGTAAATGGTGTAGGATTAACGGTGAAAACGGGTGAAATTGTTGGCTTACTTGGGCCTAATGGAGCAGGGAAAACAACGTCTTTTTATATGGTTGTTGGTTTAGTCAGACAAGATGAAGGCTCGATTGTCATTGATGGCGAAGACATTTCGCTTCATCCGATGCATATTCGTGCTCAAAAAGGCATTGGTTATCTGCCACAAGAAGCGTCCATTTTTAGACGTTTGACAGTCACAGAAAACATAATGGGTATTCTAGAAACGCGTAAAGAATTAACAAAAGCACAACGTTTGGAAAAACTTAATACCCTGTTAGAAGAGTTTCATATCACCCATATACGGCATAACAAAGGCATGAGTTTATCGGGAGGCGAACGACGTCGTGTTGAAATTGCACGCGCGCTGGCTACTGAACCTAAATTTATTTTACTTGATGAACCCTTTGCAGGTGTTGATCCTATTTCTGTTATTGATATTAAAAATATTATTGGTCAGCTCCGTGATAGAGGACTTGGTGTATTAATTACCGACCATAACGTACGAGAAACCTTAGATGTATGCCAACATTCCTATATTGTTAGTCATGGTGAAATTATTGCAATTGGAACACAAGATGAAATATTAGCAAATGATCATGTAAAACAAGTGTATCTTGGTGAAGAATTTAAACTATAGTAATAGTTAGTATTTAATGTTTATGAGGAAGAATCTGTTTTGATGAAACAAGGGTTACAATTGAAGATGGGTCAGCAGCTTGCTATGACTCCTCAATTACAACAAGCAATAAAATTACTACAACTCTCAACCCTTGATCTACAGCAAGAGATACAGAATGCCCTAGATGAAAATCCATTGCTTGAGCAGGAAGATAAAAGTACATTAGAAGATGTCATCAAAGAGCAAGACACAAGTAAGCTAGATACAAGTGAAGCGTTGACACAACAAGAGCTTTCTCAAGAAGTGCCTGATGATGGCAATTGGGAAGAAGCTTACACACCACCTCCAACAACGTCGGTCTCCTCAGGTTCATCGAGTTATGAAGGAGAAGACACTGTTTATCAAGGGGAATCGACGACTTCCTTGCAAGATCACCTTATTTGGCAAATGCAGCTCACTCCTTTTACAGAAACAGATTTATTAATCGCAACAGCCATTATCGATTCTACCGATGAATCAGGCTACCTTACCAGCAGTTGTGAGTCCATTTTAGAAGCCTTGATATCTGAAGTCGAAGATTTAGAGCTTGACGAAATCGAAGCTGTACTAAAACGTGTTCAGCATTTTGATCCCGTTGGTGTTGCAGCTAAATCTGCGCAAGATTGTTTACAAATTCAATTACGCCATCTTGCAGAAGATACACCATGGCGAAAAGAAGCATTAAATATTCTAGAATTGCATATGGACCTTTTAGGCAATCGTGATTACCGAACCTTGGCACGTAAAACAAAATTAAAAGAAGCTGAACTGGGTGAGATCATGCGTCTGATCCAAACCTTAGAGCCTCGACCAGGTAACCAATTTGAAGATACTCAAGCACAATATATTGTGCCTGATGTTTACGTTAAAAAAATATCTGGTCAATGGCACGTATCATTAAATCCTGATTGCGCGCCAAATTTATCAATCAATCAAAAGTATGCTGATCTTTGTAATGGCAAAATAAGCAAAACAGATTCGCAGTTTATCAAAGGTAACCTTCAAGATGCGAAATGGTTTATTAAAAGCCTAGAAAGTCGCAATGAAACCTTATTAAAAGTCTCTAATTGTATCGTGCAACAACAACAGGCCTTTTTTGAATATGGCGATGAAGCCATGAAACCGATGGTATTAAATGACGTTGCTTATGAAGTTGAGATGCATGAATCTACTATATCACGCGTTACGACCCAAAAATTCATGCATACACCGCGTGGAATATATGAACTTAAATTTTTCTTTTCAAGCCATGTCGCAACAGAAAGTGGTGGTGAATGTTCCTCAACAGCCATCCGAGCATTAATCAAAAAGTTAGTGAATGCCGAATTGACCTCTAAGCCACTCAGCGACAATAAAATAACCCAGTTACTAGAAGAACAAGGTATTAAGGTAGCACGACGTACGATTGCTAAATACCGAGAGTCCTTAGGAATTCCACCTTCTAATCAACGTAAGCAATTATTATAGAAAAGATTTTTTAGAAATACCGTTCAAATGGCTAACAACACTCTTTGCTTAATTTTGATTAATATTAAAAAAAGAGTGTTTCTTCATAGCCATTCTTTTATAACCTGATAAAATCGCGCCAATTGTGCCAATGAAAAAACTATTATGAAAATATCTGAACTGTTAAATAAAGAATCTGTTTTTAATCAAACCGATTGTAGTAGCAAGAAATGCGCCTTAGAAAAAATTAGCCACATTGCAGCAGAAAAATTAAATATGGATGCGCAAATCTTATTTAATCAGCTTATTGCCAGAGAAAAAATAGGCTCGACTGGGGTTGGTCATGGTATTGCTATTCCACATATAAAAATTGATAGCTCATACCCTGCTACTGCCATTTTTATGCACTGCAATTCATCCATTGACTATGATTCATATGACGGTAATAAAGTTGATATTTTATTTGCTATCTTTGTACCTGAAGACCGTTGCCAACAATATCTCGTCGCGCTTTCTGAAATTAGTAAAAAATTATTAGATAAAAATTATTTACGAGAATTAAGAAATGCTAAAAGCAATGATGAGTTGTACGAATTATTACAACGTGATTAAACATCTGGAAATACAATGAAGCTAATCATTATTAGTGGTCGCTCAGGATCTGGAAAAACCATTGCACTGCATGTACTGGAAGACCTAGGGTACAACTGTATTGATGGCGTACCTTTCCAATTATTAGATCAATTGATAGATAGTGTAGACGCTAAAAACAATAAAATTGCTATTACATTAGATATTCGTAATTTACCAAAGAATGTCACTGAAATAGAAGACTTATTAGCTTCATTAAAAGAAAAAATTGAAATAGAAATACTTTATATCGATGCTATTAGCACTGAGTTGATACGCAGGTATAGCGAAACCAGACGTTTACATCCCCTTTCAAAACAAAAACTCTCCTTATCTCAAGCCTTAGAATTAGAACATAAATTATTAGCACCTATTAAGAAAAATGCGGCCCTTGAAATAGATACCACAACACTTTCTATTCACAATCTTAACGAACGCCTTAAAATTTATTTGCAGGGTTCCAGCAAGAGTAAATTACTGATTATTTTTCAGTCTTTTGGTTTTAAATATAGTCACCCAGAAGATGCTGATTATATTTTTGATGTGAGATTTTTACCTAATCCTCATTGGCAAGCTGAATTACAAAAATATAACGGTAAAGATCAACCTATTATCGATTACCTTGAAACTTTTCCGCTTGTTAAACAAACCATTAATCAGATTGAAAACTTATTTCACTCTTGGTTACCACATCTAGAGAACAACAATCGTAACTATGTCACTATTGCTATTGGTTGTACTGGTGGAAAACACCGTTCAGTTTATGTAACAGAGCAAATTGCCAAACGCTTTGAAAAGAAATACCAAGTACAAATTGAGCATAAATCTTTATCTAACGATCTAAAAGAATAATATAAAGTGAATATACTTAAACAAACTATTACAATACAGAACAAACTCGGGTTACATGCACGAGCAACCATTAAACTCGTTGAATTAGTCAATGATTTTGACGCCAAAATAACCATAAAACATAATAATAAGCAAGCAGATGCTGACAGTGTGTTAGGGTTATTAGTATTAGAAACGTGCTTTGGGCAAGAGATAGAAATCATCGCAAGTGGTAATGAAGCAGCTCAAGCAATGTCTGCAGTAACTAAATTAATCGAAGATAAATTTTTAGAAGAAGAATAATTGGAGAAAAAAATGCTGGAAAAATTAGAGTTAAAAGATACCCAGCAACAACTCCAATCAGTTAATAAAGCCCTCGAAAGTGGCATGTTTGTCCTAGCACGTAGTATTTTAGAAAAAATGCCTGCTTGTGACGTTGCCTTATTACTCGAATCATCCCCCCCCGCCACGCGTAAGATTCTCTGGAGTCTCACAGATCATGACCATCAAGGTGAAGTACTTGAAGAACTAAACGAAGATGCAAAAGATGGCATTATTAGTTTAATGGATGCTAGCAATCTTGTTGCTGTCACTGAAGGCATGGATACGGATGATCTCGCTTATGTATTGCGTGGTATTCCAAATAGTCTTTACCAAGCCGTATTAGAACAAATGGATGCCCAAGATAGGCATCGCGTTGAACAAGCTTTAGCCTACCCAGAAGATACTGCCGGTTCGATAATGAATACGGACACTATAACGCTGCGCCCAGATGTATCCATTGATGTTGTTTTACGTTACTTACGCCTAAAAGGCGAATTACCTGAAGCAACAGATACATTATATGTAGTTAACTCTGATGATAAACTAATCGGTGATGTTCCTCTTTCAACGTTATTAACTGTTGACCCTTCTTTATCAGTCAAAGAGGTGATGAATAATAAAACCGACAGTTTATTAGACGAAATGCCAGAACTGGAAATTGTCAAATTATTCGAACGACATGACTGGATTTCAGCGCCTGTCGTTAATAAAGATAATCAACTGCTCGGCCGTATTACCATTGATGATGTGGTTGATATTATTCGCGAAAATGCCGAACATTCCATGATGGGTATGGCAGGTATGGATGATGATGAAGATACTTTCGCGCCTGTTCTACCTAGTGCCAAACGGCGTACCGTTTGGTTATCCATTAATTTAATGGCAGCCTTTATCGCGGCTTCCGTTTCTAATATGTTTGAAGCGACACTCGAGCAAATGGCCACCCTTGCTGTTTTAATGACCATCGTACCGAGTATGGGAGGCATTGCAGGTAATCAAACCCTGGCACTTGTTATTCGTGGTATCGCCGTTGGCCATATAGGTAGTACTAATACACGTTGGTTAATTGGCAAAGAGGCTGCAATTGGCTTATTAAATGGTATCGTTTGGGCAGTACTTGTCGCTGGCGCCGTTATGCTATGGAAAGGAGATTTATCCGTTGCACTGATTATTGCAGGAGCGATGTTTATTAATCTATCTGTAGCGGGTATTGCAGGAGTAACTATACCTCTTATCATGCACAAGTATAAAATCGATCCTGCGTTAGCAGGTGGAATGGCACTAACAACTGTGACAGATGTTATTGGACTATTTTCCTTTTTAGGAATGGCGACCTTAGTCCTTAAATATTAAATAAAATTCAGAGAACTAAAAGCTAATTGCTGCAAGGCTTCCTATTAGTCAGTAATTAGCTTATAAACTCTAACCAAGAACGAATTAAATTTTCAAAGTCTTCCAATCCACAACAAGCCTCAATTTCAGCATTATAGAAAGATAAATTATCATCCAATTCACTTTCGTCTTCTGTCTCCATTAAGCGATGATTAATGACTTGAGCTTCCGCATAAGTTAATAATAAATCAAACTCACTGCCAATTAACTTATATTCTACTAAGCTTTTATTTTGTAGCGCAGCAATATTAGAAAGTAGCTTTTCTACCCAGCTAATCGCCTGCCCTTCCATTTCAAGCCAGGTGGCAACCGCTTCATGATCCATTTCTGTTTGCACCGTCGCCAGACCAGTTATAAAATCTTTTCTAAACTCGAATTCCATCTTTATTTTACCTTAAAAGCAAAAAAGGCTCCTATGTTGCCATAGGAGCCTTTTATCAACCAGCTATTATTAGCTATTAACAGCTTTAGCAATATCTACAATATCCAATACATTTGTTGGAATCAATTCGTAGGCTGCCTGCGGTTTTAATACTACATTTGATTTTGTCGCGACCATTAACATTTGTTTTAAACGGCTTGCTTCAAATGGTTTTAATAATAAACCTTGAATATCCAATAAGCTATTTAATCCAAGCAACTCACGTTGAACATCAAAATGCGAACTTAAGATACAAATATCAGCGGCAGCAGATGTTTGACCAGTTCGTATTTTCTTAATCAACTCAACACCAGAGCTATCTGATAATAAAGTATCTACAATCACTAAATCAAAATCTTGAAGTGCAACAGAACGTTCAGCTTCAATAGTAGTAGCAACACCTTCAACATATGCAACATCTAGGGATTCTAGAAGCTCAATTAATTGAATACGTTCACTAGCTCCACCTTCAACAACCAATACTTTCATTGCAGTAACGATATTTGAAGAACCTTCAGATTTTGCCATTGGAGAAATATTACTTTCAGAAACACCAACACCTTCCATGCGCGCGATATAGCCACGTTTCGGAATAGTTGAAATGTTTAAACCGTGTAAGCTTAAAGAACCAATACTTTTACGTAACTGAGAAATATGCTGATTAATGGTATGATCAGTGACTAAACGTCCCCAAACATGCTGAGCAAGATCTTCACGTGTTACGACAGTATTTACATTTTTGCATAAAAAATGTAATAAAGATGTGCGTAAAGGGCCAAGGTAAACCTTACGGCTACCATGGATAAGACTGTTCTGACTTGTATCAATGTGGTATTCACCCACAACTAAACTTTTTTCTAACATAATAGTACCCACTTTTATGATTATTTATTATAAATAGCAGATAATTACTTTGCCTATAGATGACAAATTTTATATTTATCTACAATTATTTTTTATTTATATAATATTTTTTTTGGACTACTTAGGCAGTCTCTTATTTGTTATTAAAAGATAATATCAATTTTTGGTAAAAAAACAAGCTAATTTGAGTAGTTTCATTTATTTGACATATTAGATCTATATAGGCTGATATTTATCAAACACTTACCTTAAGCGCTTAGTTAACCTAAAATGAAACTAAATAATAAAAAATATTATTTAAGATAATAGATAATGATTTTAATCAAAAACAATTAGCTAAATTAGCATTCCCTTATATCATTTCATTTTTATTCTAATATACAAAATAAGCAACTTCGTTATTATTAATAAAATCCTTTTATCAATGACAATTATTTCGTTAAAGGAATGCAGAATCTGAGCATAATACCTCTCTTTAAAGCAATAATTATTGTTTTGTATCAACAGTAGCAATATTAACTTTAGCCTATAACCGTTAACATTCAAGGTGAAAAATTCAGACAAGCGCTGAGATGAATAGTTTCTAGCAAGGGAAGTGAAGGCCTAACGAGTTCAATCAAGCTTTTTTGACAACGAAATAAGTCAACTAACAAGGCAATAGGTCAACTCACAACTTGCCCTTTGGATCGCTAGCTAGGATAGTAACTGAATAAAGTCTTTTAATTGGTAACAAGTATATATTTATCAATCACAAACAATGATGTTTATTTATGATTAAACAAAGATAAACTAAAACAATATCGAATCACTTATAAATCATAAAATATTCGTCGTTGATCAATAAATAATTGAAGGTTTAGGTGTCAAATAATCAATAATTGCGCTTGTCGACTTTAAAAAAATATTTAAAATCACTATGAAAGATTTAACATATGCAACATAATCATCACTTTTATGTAACATAAATCACATGAATACTCCTTATTTAACCAAATGATTAGTAGTGTCTAGAAAATCAGGTAAACTAGGAGACAAATTTGTCCTTGCTATTAATGATAGTATTATTAGCAAATTAGAACTAGAGAGAGTTTCAAATGAGCCTATATTTAGAGTACATCAAAGAAATTGAAAATCGTAAGAATGAGTTAGGATTATCTCCTTTACCAATTGATTCTGCAGATTTGTTGTCAGAAATTATTGGTCAAATTAAAGATTTAAATAATGAGCATAGAAAAGATTCCCTGAATTTCTTCATTTATAACACTCTGCCAGGAACAACAAGCGCAGCAAGTGTAAAAGCTGATTTTTTAAAAGAAATCATTCTTGCAGAATCTGTAGTTACAGAAATATCACCTACTTTTGCCTTTGAATTACTGTCTCACATGAAAGGTGGTAAATCGATTGAAGTGCTACTTGATTTAGCGCTATCGGACAATCTAACTATTGCAACATCTGCAGCCGAAGTATTAAAAACACAAGTATTTTTATACGAGGCCGATACCGCTCGCCTTGAAGATGCTTATAAAGCAGGTAATGTCATTGCTAAAGACATTTTAGAAAGCTACGCGCAAGCTGAATTCTTTACTAAACTACCTGAAATTGCAGAGAAAATTGACGTAGTAACTTATATCGCCGGTGAAGGTGATATATCAACAGATTTATTATCTCCTGGTCATCAAGCACACTCTCGTGCTGATCGTGAATTGCACGGAAAGTGCATGATCACACCAGAATCTCAACAAGAAATACAATCATTGCAAGCTAAGCACCCTAACGCGAAAGTCATGCTGATTGCTGAAAAAGGCACCATGGGTGTTGGTTCTTCTCGTATGTCGGGTGTTAACAACGTGGCTTTATGGGCAGGTGAACAAGCGAGTCCATACGTACCATTTATTAACATTGCACCCGTAGTTGCAGGTACAAACGGTATCTCACCAATATTCTTAACAACCGTAGATGTAACCGGTGGTATTGGTATTGATCTTAAGAACTGGGTCAAAAAAGTTGATGCAAGCGGTAACACAGTGGTTGATGACAATGGTGATGCAGTTTTAGAAGAAGCTTACTCTGTTGCAACGGGTACTGTACTCACTATCGATACAGTAGCGAAGAAGTTATTTAACGGTACTAAAGAGATTGCTGATATCTCTTCTGCGTTTACGCCACAAAAAATGGAGTTCATGAAAGCGGCGGGTTCTTACGCTGTAACATTTGGTAAGAAATTACAAACCTTCGCAGCCGAAACACTTGGCGTAGCAACACCGCTAGTATATGCAGCTTCAAAAGAAATTTCACATGAAGGCCAAGGCCTTACTGCTGTTGAAAAAATCTTTAATAACAACGCCGTTGGTGTAGCGTCAAAAACTGCATTACATGCGGGTTCTGATGTACGTGTTAAAGTAAACATTGTGGGTTCTCAAGATACGACAGGCCCTATGACTTGTCAGGAACTTGAAGCAATGGCAGCTTCTACTATCTCTCCATTAGTTGATGGTGCTTACCAGTCAGGTTGTCACACTGCATCTGTTTGGGATAGTAAAGCAAAAGCGAACATTCCTAAGCTAATGAGCTTTATGAATAAGTTTGGTCTTATTACAGCACGTGACCCTAAAGGTCTTTACCCTGCAATGACAGACGTTATTCATAAAGTATTAAATGATATTACTGTTGACGACCGCGCTATTATCATTGGTGGTGACTCACATACGCGTATGTCTAAAGGTGTCGCATTCGGTGCTGACTCAGGCACAGTAGCGGTAGCATTAGCAACGGGTGAAGCTGCAATGCCTATCCCTGATTCAGTAAAAGTAACCTTTAAAGGTGAAATGAAAGGTCATATGGATTTCCGTGATGTTGTGCATTCAACACAAGCACAAATGCTTAAGCAATTTGGTGGCGAAAATGTTTTCCAAGGTCGCGTAATTGAAGTACACATCGGTACTTTACTTGCTGACCAAGCATTCACATTCACAGATTGGTCTGCGGAAATGAAAGCAAAAGCGTCAATCTGTATTTCTCAAGATGACACCCTAATCGGATCACTTGAACTTGCTAAGAGCCGTATCCAAATTATGATCAATAAGGGTATGGAAAACCAAGCAAAAACCCTTAACGGTTTAATTGCATTAGCAAACAAACGTATTGAAGAAATTAAATCAGGTACTAACCCAGCGTTAGCCCCAGATGAAAATGCTAAATACTACGCAGAAGTCGTTGTTGATTTAGACCAAATTGACGAACCAATGATCGCTGACCCAGATGTAAATAACGATGACGTATCTAAGCGTTATACACATGACGTTATTCGCCCAGTTTCATACTACGCAAACAAGTCTGTTGATCTAGGCTTTGTTGGTTCATGTATGGTGCATAAAGGTGATATGCAAATCATTGCCCAAATGCTACGCAACATAGAAAAACAAAATGGTAAAGTTGAATTTAAAGCACCATTAGTCATCGCGCCACCAACATACAACATTGTTGATGAGCTTAAAGCTGAAGGCGATTGGGAAATTTTACAAAAGTATTCAGGCTTTGAATTTGATGATGCAAATCCTAAAGGCGCAGCACGTACTAAATACGAAAATATCATGTACCTTGAACGCCCTGGATGTAACTTATGTATGGGTAATCAAGAAAAAGCAGAACCAGGTGATACGGTTATTGCTACTTCAACGCGTTTATTCCAAGGTCGTGTTGTTGCTGATACCGCCGAGAAAAAAGGTGAATCATTACTGGGCTCTACGCCACTAGTTGTACTTTCAACTATGCTAGGTCGTTTCCCTTCTATCGAAGAGTACAAAAGTGCTGTTAAAGGTATTAATTTAACCGACTTTGTTCCACCGACAGAGGCAATGACAACTAAGTATGCAGGCGCTGCGGTTCCTATTAAAGTCGTTTAATGGCTTACTAAGTATCCTACTTTAAGTATTAACTTAAAGTATAAGGGTTACTTATTTTGGTTGAGTGAGGTAAAACTTACAATACACTAAAATAAGTAACCCTTTTTTATTTGTTGTGATTTAGGG
>TARA_R110001583_G_scaffold1202_4_pt1 | contig 50714 bp, 44 predicted proteins | sample TARA_R110001583 | Tara Oceans TARA_R110001583 (sample SAMEA4398432) | marine metagenome | biome: Polar Biome; feature: [MES] marine water layer (ENVO:01000295) within the mesopelagic zone...; material: water (ENVO:00002006), including particulate matter (ENVO:01000060) such as...... | reverse complement strand
ACAACAACAACAACAACAACAACAACAACAACAACAACAACAACATGATTCGAACAAGAATGCTTCCTTAATGTATTGCACTAAGGTTCTAAATCTCAAATCTAAAGCTAACAAAGGCCATCAAAATATTTTCGGGTTATTCCTTTACAGACTAAGCTTGTACTATACCTCAATTTCCAAACCGTCATAGGCCATAAAAATGTTCTCGGGCAACTCTTTTGATACGTCTTCGTGAAAACCCAACTGGTGGCTAAAATGAGTTAAGTAGGCAGCTTCTGGTTTCAATTCTTCTATCAAAGCCAATGCTTCTGGAAGCGTAAAGTGAGATAAATGTTTCTCTTTCCTAAGAGCATTTACAACTAACATTTTTAATCCCTTAAACTTCTCCTTTTCTTCAGGAGATATATAATTAGCATCGGTTATATAAGCTAAATCGGCTATTCGGTAAGCATAAACGGGGAGTTTAAAATGCTTAGCTCTTATGGGAATAATTTGAGTTCCATTGATATTAAAAGGCTTGTTTTCTACAGTCCATAAATTGAGTTGAGGAATACCAGGATACCTGAATTCTGCAAACACGTAGGCAAACTCTTGTTTCAAAGAAGCTTGAACTCTTTCTTCAGCATAAATATCTACAGCCTTTTTATTTACCCAATTAAAGGCACGCACATCATCTAATCCGGCTGTATGGTCTTTGTGTTCGTGGGTAAAAAGAATGGCATCCAGCTTCTCAACTTTAGCTCTCAACATCTGATAACGAAAATCAGGGCCACTATCGATAACAATATTCTGTCCATCAACTTCTATTAAAGCAGATGTCCTCAATCGTTTATCTCTTTTATCGGTAGATAAACAAACGGGACATTTACATGCAATAACGGGAATACCTTGCGAGGTTCCTGTGCCTAAAAATGTTAGCTTCACTACTTGTTATTTTTGATTATTGATTTAGGAATATAATATTCAGGTGCGATCAATCGCGTCCCTACTTTAGTCCTTTAACCTTTATCCTTTTCTTTCTATATTCCATTCTAAAAGAAAGGTAGAGTAAATATAATAAAACAAATATTGCCATTACAGCAGAAGGAATAGCAGCTTCTTTACCAAATAAGGTTAAAGCGGTTACAACTGCAAAACCAGAACTCTTAATTGTAAGTAACAATTTTTGTGTCATTGCAACTTCTTTTTTAATACCTAAGCGAGCAGCAATAAATTCGTAAACCCAGCCTAATCCAAAAATACTGAGAAACAAGACTAAAGCAACTAGAAAGAGTACTTCGAAGTTCGAGAAAAAAACCTGTCTATTTAAACCAACTGCGGTAAATATCAATAAGGCAAAACCCCAATCGACTATCTTTCCTCTCACCTTTTCAACTGTTGGTTTAATAGGCTCCCAAAGTAGAAATCGTGAAATAATCATAGGAATTAAAACCAGCTTAATCATACTCATAAAAAGCATGCTTGAGTCGATACCACCATCCACATTACTCAATAAACCAACAATGGCTGGTGCCAAGAAAATAGAACTGATAAAAGCCCCTAGAACACCAACAATCCCATATTTAATATCTCCTTCTAGAATATGAGAAAAAGGTATTACAGCAAGCCCAGGCGGCGTTGCAGCAATCACCACAAAACCTAAGAATAGCTCTGGAGTTGGCATCAGAAAATAGGCTAGGCTAATAATAACGGTTCCAAAAACGAGGTAATTAAGTACTGAACCCAGCAAAAGGGGTTGAATCATTTTCTTTAAAGGAAACAAAGCTTTAGTGCTTAAGCCTGTTGTCGAAAAGATCATGACAATAGCTAATATATAGAAGGTATAAGACTTAAGGTATTCAGCCCAGTCACCTATTGTTAAACCTAGTATTACAGCAAGTATTAGAACGAAATTTCTATCGCGTAAAGTTCGAGTAAATAATTTTATCATTATCAGTATTTTTGCAAAACAAAGATGATACAATTCAAGTCCAATTCAAAATGATTCTAAGTAATAAAATTACCATGATTTTCATGTTCAAGATTCGGATTATGCAAGCAAGTTGTTAATTTTAAAACTTATTAGACGTTCTACACAAAATTTCAAATTAAACAATATGAGTTTCTTCAAAGAGTTCAGCTTTGGCCTTCGTACTTATTCCGAAGCATTAAGTTTCATTTTCAAAAAGAAACTGGCATGGTTTTTCATATTCCCCTTAATCTTTAACATTCTTCTATTCTGGTTTGGTTGGGATATGGTCAACGAATACTCAGATGCTGCAAAACTATATTTACAGAATCAATTTGAGTTGAAGCAAGGTGATTTTTGGGGTTCAGGCTTTCTTAAAACTATGATGGATGCCTTTGTATGGCTAACCTTTAAAATCATGTTTTTCTTGCTCTTTGCTTATCTGGGAGGTTATATCATTATTATACTGATGTCACCCGTATTTTCATACCTATCGGAGCGTACTGAAAAGATGAAAACTGGTATTGACTACCCTTTTAGCCTGAGACAACTTGTGAAGGATGTGCTTAGAGGTGTTATTATTGCCGTTCGAAATTTCAGTATTGAAGTCATTCTTACGCTACTCATGTTTATTCTAAGTTTTATTCCAATTATTGGATGGTTAGCAGCTATCATGCTATTCTTTATATCAGCTTATTTCTATGGCTTCTCTTTTATGGATTATGCCCTCGAGAGAAAGAAGCTAAACCTTAGACAGAGTGTTCAGTTTATGAGAGAGCATAAAGGAATTGTGATTGCTAATGGCTTTGTATTTTCTCTATGCCTAATTATTCCTTTCTGTGGTGTTTCACTCTCTAGCTTTGCTGCGATCATCTCAGTTGTAGCTGGCACACTTGCAGTAAGCGAGATGGGTACAAGGAATTAAAATACGAAACTTCTAAAACTAAAAAAGCCATCCCCTAGGATGGCTTTTCTTATATCATCAATATTATAATTAATTCTGAATATTTGGTAATTCCAGACCATAACCTTTTTTGCGGTCTTCAGCTTTCAATAAGAAAGCAAATACACAAGCAAGAAGAGTTAATCCAACAAAAACCATCCAAGTTGACGAATAGTCAAACATTGGAATTTCACCAGTTTCTCTAAGAGTTTGAATTTTTGCTGATATATCGCCTGCTGGAATACCTTCTGCTCTGAAGGCAGCAATTGCATTTTCGGTTTTCTCATTAACACCTGGATTCGTTTTATCCAAAACAACACCTAATAGAATAGGAACAAGCATAAGACCAATATTCTGAACATAGAAAATGAGCGCATAAGCTGATCCTAACTGTTTTTCAGGAATAATTTTTGGAACTGATGGCCACATAGCTGCAGGAACCAATGAGAAAGCAATTCCCAGTAAAACAACTGCAAAAATAGCTACCCAGGTTGCCGTTAATGCAGGAATGTAGAAAATAGTATGAACGATAACAAGCAATACAGCTCCAAGAATCATTATAGAAGCACCTTTACCATATTTATCGTATATATATCCAAATAATGGTGTTAAAAGAATAGTACCAAAAGGTAAAATTGAAGGAATATCACCAGCTGTAGAAGGGTCAACACCAAACTTGTTCACCATTAATCCTGACGAGAACTTATAGAATGGGAAAACTGCAGAATAGAATAATAAACAAAGGATGGCAATATACCAGAAGCCTTTATTTGAAATAATCACGCCAATATCCGAAATTTTGAAAGGCTCTTCTTCTTCAGCTTCATCTTCTATCTGATTATCCAATTTAGTATCCATTACACTGTAAACAATGAAAAGGATTAAAGCTATACTAAGTGCAATTGTACCTACCAAAACAGATGTAGGAATATCAAAAGCTTTAGCTATACGTGGTGATCCGAATAATGCAAGGAATGAACCTAAACGAGCTAAGGCCATCTCTGTACCCATAGCAAGTGCCATTTCTCTTCCTTTAAACCATTTTACTATTATTCTAGATACCGTAATACCAGCACCTTCGGCTCCTACACAGAATAATGCAAATCCAGCTGCTGAAATAAACACTCTTGAATCGATTCCTATGATAGTAGAACCCATTTCGAAATCACCAGCAAATGCATAATACTTAATAATAGCACCACAAATCATTACTATACCTGATCCTATAGCGGTAAACTTGATACCCATTTTGTCGAGTATTATTCCGGCAAATATGAGCATAAATGCAAATACATTTAAGTACCCTTGTGCACCAGTTACCAGTCCCCAATCGGTACCACTCCATCCGTAAGTACTTTGAATAAGAGTTTGAAGCGGAGAAAGCACTTCCATAAAGGTATATGCAATAAGCATAGTTACCGATACGAGAATTAACACAAACCAACGAGCGCCTGCACTATCTCGTAAAGTCTTTTTAATAGCATCTGTCATTACAATAATTTTAGGGTTTAAATTAGTTTTGGGTTTTAGAGTTTACTAAATTAAGATTAATGCCCAAAAAAACAAACCTGTATTTTGTCATATACAGCAGCTTACGAAAAAAGCCACCCGAAGGTGGCTTTTTTTATATCATATTAAAATATCAGAATTACTCTGTAATATTAGGAAGGTCAAGACCATATCCTTTTTTCTTATCTACAGATCTTAATCTGAAAGCTACTACTAAAGCAGCAACACCACAACCAACCATTAACATCATTGGTTTCGTGTAATCAAGAGCAGCACCTTCGGCTAATCCTTCGTTCGATTGATCCAATACGTATCCTAATAACATAGGGAATAACATTAAACCAACATTCTGAATCATAAAGATCATTGCATAAGCAGAACCTAAACGTGATTCCGGAATAATCTTTGGTACTGAAGGCCACATAGCAGCAGGTACAAAAGAGAATGCAAATCCAAGAACAATCATTGCAGTAAATGCAAAAGCAGTATTACCTGGTAAGAAAGCAAAAATAACGTGAGAGAAAATCAATAATAATGATCCCAAGATCATGATACTTGCTGATTTTCCTTTTTTATCCATGAAAGCTCCAAAGATTGGCGTTAGAACCATGGTTCCAATAGGAAGAAGTCCTACAATCATACCAGAAAGCTCTACAGGGAAACCATATTTTTGAACCATTAAGTCTGGAGCAAATTTTGTAAATGGGAAAATTGCAGAATAAAATAATACACAAAGAAGTGAAATTAAGAGAAAACCAGGATTCTTGAATAACAAGAATACATCACTAGCTTTAAACTCTTCTTCTTCTGAAGCCACAATAGAAGTATCTCCAGCCACCTCAACATCTAATTTCTTATCCATCATGTTATGAACAAGGTAAGCTAACAAACCTATAACTAGAAGAATTACACCAAATGCTAATGGACGTGAAATGATTTTATCAGCACCTGTCATCCAAGGAGAAGCAGAGAATGCGATTAACATACCACCACGAGCACAAGCCATCTCAAGACCCATTGCAAGTGCCATCTCTTTTCCTTTAAACCATTTTACAATGATTCGAGAAACAGTAATACCAGCAATCTCAACACCAACTCCGAATAACGAATATCCAATCATAGCCATCTTCAACGAAGGCTTATAGTCAGTTAAGAAAGAGTTAAGGAAATCATATCCTAAACCACCATTATTAAAAGTATCAGTCATGGCGTAATAGTTGAAGAAGGCTCCAACAATCATAATACCAACAAAGAAAGTACCTGTGAAACGAATACCTGCTTTGTCAAGGATAATCCCACCAAAGATAAGCATCAAACAGAAAACGTTCAATACAGAATAAGAACCTGCAAATGTTCCATAAGATGAATTAGACCATCCCATTTGATCACGCAACATTCCTTGTAAAGGAGACATGATATCTGTAAAGAAATATCCTGTAAGCATCAAGAAGGAAACCGTTAATAAAACGAACCATCTTGCACTTTTGCTATCTCGAATAGAGAGACTAGCAGCTTGAGTCATAGTCATGTTTTTAAGTTTTTATTTTGTTTAAGTAATATTTTTAGAGGCCGCTAAATTAGGATTTATACTGAGACAAGCAAAACTGAGCTTTATGTTTTAGGATAAGCATCGTAAACAGACATCTAATCACATGAGCTAACGATCTACTATAAGGTAAGTTGTCCAACAATAAGCAAGTTCTATATTTCAAGTATAAATAAGATCAACTCTGCTGACATCTGCCAATCACTTGCATTTATGTCTAAGATCTAAGCTTCCTTCAAACATTGTCGCTATCTTTGATGCCTGACTTATTTAGACTAAAAAGATGCAAACACTGACTCAAAACACAGGTCTGTATACCGACTTTTATGAACTGACTATGGCTCAAGCCTACTTTTATAGTGGCAAGCAAAATGAAACCAGTACATTCGATTATTTCTTTAGAACAAACCCCTATAAAGGAGGGTATATCGTTTTTGCAGGTTTACAAGATCTCTTGGGAATTTTAACGAAATTCTCATATAATGATGAAAACCTTGCTTTTCTTAAACAAGCTGGATTAAGAGATGAATTCTTAGTTTACTTAAAAAAGTTCAAGTTTAAAGGCAAGATATATAGTATGAAAGAGGGCGAGATTGCTTTCCCTTATGAGCCAATCATACGCGTTGAAGGCAATATGATTGAATGTCTTCTGATAGAAACTATTCTATTGAACTACCTTAATTTCCAGTCTCTAATTGCGACTAAAGCTTGTCGTATTCGTTCCGTTATTGGCGATAAAGTTTTTGCTGATTTTGGATTACGCAGAGCACAAGGCTTGGGTGGTATTCATGCAAGTAGAGCAGCCATTATTGGTGGTGCCAATTCAACTTCGAACACTTACGCTGCCTTCAATTATGGAATCCCTGTTAGTGGAACACAAGCTCATGCATGGGTTCAAAGTTTTGATAAAGAGATAGATTCTTTCCGTCAGTACGCTGAAATAAATCCTGATACGACTGTTCTACTTGTCGATACATATAATACCCTTAAATCAGGTATTCCTAATGCGATTCTTGTTGCTAAAGAATTAGAGGCAAAAGGACACAAACTTGTTGGTATTCGTTTAGATAGTGGTGACCTTGCATACTTAAGTAAAAAAGGTCGTGAAATGCTGGATGCAGCTGATTTAAGCTATGTGCAAATATTTGCATCCAATCAGCTAAACGAATATGTCATTAAAAGTTTGAATGAACAAGGTGCCAGAATAGACGGTTATGGCGTGGGAACCGAATTGGTAACAGGAAACGATACGGGTGCTCTTGATGGGGTTTACAAACTGGTTGAAAACAACAATAAACCATGTCTTAAGGTTTCGGATAATGTCGAGAAAATGACCCTTCCTGGAAGAAAGAAAGTGGTTCGCTACCTTGATAAGGATGGTAAATTCTTTCGCGATGGAATCCTAATGTTTGAGGAAGAGAATGCAGATCAAATCTATCATCCTTTTCACTCACATAAAACTACCGAACTTCAAGATTGTACAGCTGAAGTCCTGAACCAACTGGTTATGGACAATGGAGAAATCCTAATTGAAGAACAATCGCCAAGTGAGATAAATGCCTACTTGAAAAAGCGATTTGCTCAATTACCTGATGAACACAAACGCTTTATTAGCCCACATATATATAAGGTTGGAGTCTCAGAGAAAGTCCTCAATCTTAAAAATGAAATGCTGAAAGGCATTCATAATAAAATGAACTAGAACCTACAAGAAATAGAATACATGGATATTAGAATACATATAAAAAAGCCAACTCTTTTACTTGATAAAAACAAGTGCACGAAAAACATCGAGAATATGATAGATCGTGCAAAAAGATGTAACCTTAGTCTTCGTCCACACTTCAAAACACATCAATCTGCTGGAGTAGGTGAATGGTTTCGTGAACTGGGAGTAGATAAAATAGCTGTCTCATCGCTAGAAATGGCTCAATATTTTGCAGACAACAATTGGAAAGATATTACAGTTGCAATGCCTGTAAATCTGCGAGAAATGGATATTATTGATGAATTAGCTAAAAAAATCACACTCAACATTCTTGTTGAATCTGCTGAAAGTATTCATCATTTAGAAGCAGAACTTAATAACAAGGTTAATGCCTATATCAAAGTTGATACTGGTTACCATAGAACTGGTATTGCTGCCGCAGATACAGAAAGTATTCAGAACTTACTGAATTACATCAAATCTTCTACTCGAATTGAATTCAAAGGCTTTCTTGCTCACTCTGGTCACAATTACAACGCAGCTGATGCAGAAGAGATTCATAAGAATCACAAACAAACCGTTCTTGATTTAAATGAATTGAAAGATGTTTTCAGATCGCAATTCCCTGACTTAGAAGTTTCTCTTGGAGACACGCCTGCTTGCAGCATTAGCGACGAATTCTTTGGAATAGATGAAATTCGCCCTGGAAACTTTGCATTCTACGATATGATGCAATTTGTTTTAGGATCGTGCGAAGAAAATGAAATTGCAGTGGCTATGGCTTGCCCAATTATTGCCAAACATGCCGATAGAAATGAGATTGTAATTTATGGTGGTGGTGTTCACTTTTCAAAAGAATACATAGAAGCGGATGATGAAGGAACAAAACTATTCGGCTCTTTGGTCAATATTAAGCCTGATGGTTGGAGTCCAATTATGAGCGGTGGGTTTCTTTCGAGTCTTTCACAAGAACATGGTATCATTAAATGCAACGAAGATTTCTTCAACGAATTTAAAGTTGGAGATTTGATAGGTATCTTGCCAATTCACTCATGCATGACAGCTAATTTGATGGGGGAATATTTGACCCTTGAAGAAGAAACGATTGAAATGATGAAGTAAATTTCATCATAACATGATACAAAAATAGCCCGATTCTCATCGGGCTATTTTTATATTATATCAATCGAAGCTTAGTTCTTCGAAGGAATATTCTTAAGAGTTTCAACAGTGAAATCCCAGAATTTCTGAACGGTATCGATCTTCACTTTCTCATCCGGAGAGTGAGGGAAACGAATAGTTGGTCCGAATGAAATCATATCCCAATGTGGGTAATTAGCACCTAATAAACCACACTCAAGACCAGCGTGAATTGCCATAACCTCAGGAATCTTACCATACATGTCGTTATAAACACCTTGCATCGTTTTCAAGATTGGAGAATCCATATTTGGCTTCCATCCTGGATATTCACCTTCTAATACGATCTTAGCACCTGCTAAAGTAAATACTGAAGTAAGCATCTCAGCTAAATCTACTTTTGCAGAATCCACTGAAGAACGCATTAAAGACTGAATAATAATTTTCTTATCATCGCTATAAACACGAGCAAGGTTATTTGAAGTTTCAACTAAACCTGGCATCGCATCACTCATACGCATTACGCCGTTAGGACATGCGTAAATTGCATCGATTAAACGATTCTGAAGTTTACCTTTCATTACCTGCTTAGGCATATCACATGGCTCAGCAAAGAATGTTAAATCTGGCTCAACACCACTCAACTCAGCTTTGAAAGCAGCTTCAAATTCTTTTAATGATGCAGCACAAGCTTCAACATTTTTCTTAGGAACAACTACTACAGCGAAAGACTCACGTGGGATAGCGTTACGTAAAGAACCACCATCAACTGAAGAAAGACGTAAACCAAAATTCTTAACAGCATGCTTTAAGAAACGGAAAAGTAATTTATTAGAGTTTCCTCTTCCTAAGATAATTTCCATTCCTGAGTGACCACCTTTAAGACCTTTCATGTTCAATTTGAAAGCAGTAGTTTCCTTAGGAGTATCAGTCAATTTATTTTTGAAAGTAACGTTAGCATCAATACCACCAGCACATCCAACATATAATTCACCTTCGTCCTCTGAGTCCATATTCAATAGAATATGACCATCAAGAACACCTGCCTGAAGACCGAAAGCACCAGTCATACCAGTTTCCTCATCAGAAGTAAACAAAGCCTCAACAGGACCATGAACCATATCAGTAGCCTGTAGAACAGCCATTGCAGCAGCAACACCCATACCATTATCAGCACCAAGAGTTGTACCATTAGCAGTCAACCACTCACCATCTACGAAAGTTTCAATAGGATCTTTTTCAAAATCATGATCAGTATCAGAGTTCTTCTGAGGAACCATATCAAGGTGACCTTGCATGATAACACCCATTCTATCTTCCATTCCTGGAGTAGCAGGTTTCTTAATAATGATGTTTCCTACTTCATCTTTAATCGTCTCAAGACCTAAGTCTTGACCGAATTTCATCATGAATGCTTGAATCTCATCTTCATGCTTTGATGGACGTGGAATTTGAGTTAGTGAATAAAAATTCTCCCAAATTGCTTTAGGCTCTAAGCTTAAAATTTCTTTGCTCATTATTATTGTGTTTTAAGTATTTATGAAATTTTCAGATCTTAAAATTGAAAGCATAAATGGCGCTCCTCATTTTAAGAGTCCTAAAGGTAAAAGAATTTTGATTTTAAGAAAAGAACAAGGGCAAAACCTTTTCGGAAATAACAGATTTTAACAACATTAGTGAATGAAAATAAAAAAGCCGATAGAATCATATTCCATCGGCTTCATATATCTTAATTCAAGTCCTAATCCTTATACATTTTTTCAATAAGATGTTTGTACTTCTCTTGAATCACTTTTCTCTTAAGCTTCAGTGTTGAAGTTATTTCTCCTGCTTCCATTGTAAATTCCTTAGGTAAAAGCGTGAACTTTTTAATCTTCTCGAATCGAGAAAATTCCTTTTGCATATCCTCGAATCGCTTTTCAAAGAACTCAACAATTTGAGAATTTGAAATTAGATCTTCAATGGAATCGAAAGAGATATTATGCTTTTTCGCATACTGACGTAAAGGTTCAAAAGCAGGGACTGCCAATGCCGTTACATATTTCTGACAATCTCCAATTACAGCAACTTGCTCAATAAAATGATCATTTATTAAAGTTGTTTCCAACTTCTGAGGAGCAATATATTTACCTCCCGACGTTTTCATCAAGTCTTTAATTCTATCGGTGATCTTTAAATTCCCGTTCTCATCAATTCGACCTGCATCACCCGTGCAAAACCAGCCATCTTTCATCACCTTAGCTGTTTCCTCAGGTTTTTTATAATAACCTCGCATCACACCAGGGCCTTTAACCATGATCTCATCATTCTCACCAATCTTAATCTCAACACCATTCAAGGTTTTACCTGTGGTATTAAAATCGATGTGTGTATCACCATATAGACAAACAGTTGCCATTGTTTCTGTAAGACCGTATCCCATCTTTACATTCATACCTACAGAATGGAAAAATGCTAAAATTTCTGCTGATAAGGGTGCACCTCCACAAGGTGTGAAGTTGATTCGACCTCCGAAAATATCGCGAAACTTACTTAAAACAAGTTTATCTGCTAGTTTGAACTTCAATTTCAATCCGAAAGGAACTTTCTTTTCGAAACGTTTGTATTGGTTGTTTCTTAACTCACCTATCTTCAAAGACCAATTCAGAATTTTAAGTTTTATACCTGAAGCATCCTTGCTCTTATCCTGAATAGCTGAATATACTTTCTCATAAATACGAGGAACCGTACACATAATGGTTGGTTTAGCCTCTTTCATAGTCGCGCCAATCTGCTTTGGATCACGATTGAAATAAATTTTGTATCCTCTATGTAAACAGAAGAATGTCCACCCTCTCTCGTAAACATGACTAAGTGGGAGGAAACTTAATGAAACTTCATCGTCACTTACAGCAAGCTCCTTATCGTGAGAACGAAGAACAGCTGTTATATTATTGTGATCTATCATCACACCTTTAGGCTCACCTGTAGTTCCCGAAGTATATATAAGTGTCGCTAAATCATCAATATCAGCTGTTTCGAATCGATCATCAAAATCTTTACCCAAACGAGAAGCTTTTCCCATCTCAATAAACTCATCCCAGTACATAGAATGCTGATGATCACTTATTTTTACAGCCTTATCAAAAACAATAACCATTTTAATAGTAGAGCATTCATCAATAAGCTCCATAGTTCTATCGTACTGCTCTTGTTCGCCTACAAATATGGCTTGAACTGTAGCATCCTTGATAATATATTTAGCTTCTGCTGTTGAATTTGTTGGATAGATAGGAACCGTTACACCGCGTACACTCATGATAGCAAGGTCGGCAACAATCCATTCTGGCATATTTTGAGCAAAAATGGCAACACTTTCTTGAATACCAATTCCTAACTTCAAAAGAGCCTTAGATACTTGTCTGGTTTGAATGCCAAATTCACACCAGCTTACATCAACCCATTCCCCACTAGTCTCATTCTTGTAGCACATTGCAGTCTTATCGCCAAACTTTTCGAATCGTTGGCGAAGATGCTTGCCCCAATGTTGATAATTCATATCCCTTTTTTAGTTGTAAATCATCACAAAGATACACATGTTTGCTTGACTTGAAAGCTTTTCATTCAAAATGCAAAGGCACAAATAGGTGAATAAAAAGCCCAAATATGCCTATTGAAGCCGATACTTTCTTGAAAACCTAATCGAATCAAGTCTTTACAAAAATAATGGCCTTAGATTGAATCTAAAGCCATTATTAAGGGTAAATATCTTTAATAAACCTATCTCACATGAAAATCCAGAAGTTTCTCTCCTTCTAACTCACCTTCCAAATGATCACCAATCTTAACTGGTCCTACACCTGCAGGAGTTCCTGTATAGATCATATCACCAATTTTAAGAGTGAAGTATTTCGATAGATAACTAATAAGGAAATCTATAGAAAAAATTAGATCGGATGTATTTCCTACTTGAACTCTTTTGCCATTAATATTAAGACTAAAATTCAAAGCATTGACATCTTTAAATTGAGATTTAGGTACAAATTTTGAAACAGGAGCTGCACCATCAAAAGCCTTAGCTTTTTCCCACGGCAAACCTTTTTTCTTGCACTCAGCCTGAATATCACGAGCTGTAAAGTCAATTCCTAAGGCTAATTCTTCGTAGTATCTATGTGCAAACTCAATAGGAATATTCTTCCCTACTCTGTTTATTTTAACAACAACTTCAACCTCATGATGAATATCCTTCGAGAAGTCTGGGTAATAAAAGTCATTATTGCTTTTTAATAATGCAGAATCAGGCATTGAAAAAACAACCGGTTCTGCAGGCACAGGGTTATTCAGTTCTTTTGCATGATCTACATAATTTCTTCCTATCGCTAATATCTTCATCTCTTATCGCATTAATTCATCAACAAATAAACGACTTACTTATTAAAATTTCTAAGCTTAATCTCTGTTAAAACTTTCTTTGTGTATAGAGGGAAATCATTGTTCATGATCCAACCATAGTAACCAGGTTGCTCTTTTAAAACCTCTTCTACAGCTTTTCCTTTATTCTTACCAAAGTTAAAGTTCTCAACACCGTTCTTATCAATCACAATCATACCTGCAAAATCGGCATTCTTATTTTGAGTTGAGAACTTCGCTAAATAATCAATATCATTCTCAAGATTCTCATATTTATCCAACTGAGATTTTAACACCTCATAAGTTGCGATAGTATCTGCTTCAGCACCGTGAGCACCTTCCAAATCTTTACCACAATAGAATTTGTAAGCTGCAGTCAAAGTTCGTTGCTCCATTTTATGGAAAATGGTTTGTACATCCACAAGCTTACGTTTTCTCATATCAGTATCGATATCAGCACGTAAAAATTCTTCTGCCAATAGAGGAATATCAAATCGGTTTGAATTATATCCAGCTAAGTCACAACCCTCAATATATTTGGCTATTATTTTACCAACCTCCTTAAAAGTCGGTTCATCTTTAACATCCTCATCAAAAATACCATGTATAGCACTTGATTCAGCAGGAATTGGAATCGTTGGGTTTACACGGAAAGTTTTAGTTTCCTCGTTACCATTAGGACTAACCTTAACAATAGCAATTTCAACAATGCGATCTTTCGATACGTTGAGCCCAGTTGTTTCTAAATCGAAGAATGCAATCGGGTTTTTCAAATTCAAATTCATATTGATACGTTCTTTTGAAGAAGTTTATATTTTATCTTTAAGCAAACACAAGCCTAAAGATCTGATCTTAAACAGAAAAAACCTAATGAAATTTACTCTCATCAGGTTTTTTATAGACATTATATTATCGTTAAAATTAAACGTTAATCATCATTGGCATTAATAACATCAACACATCTTCATCAGCGTTTTCGTTATCGTATGGTAAGAATAAACCAGCACGAGTTGGGTCAGAAAGTGCAACCACAACATTAGCTGAAGATATATTCTGAAGAATTTCCAGTAAGAAAACTGATTTAAAACCAATCTCTAAAGCTTCTCCTTCGTACTGACACATCAGTTTCTCACGAGCAGAGATAGAGAAATCAATATCTTGAGCTGAAACAACCAATTCGTTTTGGTTCAACTCAAACTTGATTAAGTTACTTGCTGGGTTTGAGAATACAGATACACGCTTAAGTGTATTATAAAGCTCTACACGGTCGATTGTTAATTTGAATGGGTTATTCGTTGGAATAACTGATCCGTAACTTGGGTATTTCCCTTCTACCAAACGACAAATCAATTTGTAATTTGATAGTGTGAAGAATGCATTCTTATCATCAAACTCGACCAAAACTGGGTTCTGCTCTTTTGGAAGAATGTTACGTAATAATGATGCAGGCTTCTTTGGAAGAATAAATGAAGACTCAACTTCTGAGCGACCATCAAGGCGTTTGTAACGAACCAATTTGTGAGCATCAGATGCAACAAAAGTAAGATCGTTGTTATTTAGTTCGATAAAGATACCATTCATCACAGGACGAAGTTCATCATCAGCAGTAGCAAACAAAGTCTTGTTTACGCCTTTCAATAAAACTTCACTAGCAACTGTGATATTCACAATACTATCTTGATCTTTTTCTGGATTCTTAGGATAATCATCTCCGTTTTGTCCAGGAATACTGAACTTACCATTCTCTGTACTCAACTTTACAGCTAAAGTCTGAGAATCAACTTCAAAAGTTAATGGCTGCTCAGGGAATTCTTTTAATGTATCAGTTAAAATTTTTGCTGGAAGTGCAATTACACCTTCACCTTCAGACGCATCTAGTGGAATAGTTGTAATTAAAGTTGTTTCCAAATCTGAAGCTGTAGCTATAAGCTCACCATTCTTCAATTCAAATAGAAAATTATCAAGAATTGGAAGCGTATTTTTGTTACTAATAACACGGCTAATAGCTTGAATGTGCCCTAAAATCTCAGTACTTGATACTACAAATTTCATATGTTACAATTTGTTTTTTACTTGATTGACAATGTCTGATTTGATTAAAAACTCTGATAATCAAACCTATTTCATCAATCAAAATATTTAGTTGTTATTTTTTCTTTTTCACCTTTCAACACCAAATCATTTCATTTGTATGTTAAAATATCAAGTGGTGAATATACGAATTTTATTTATTTGAATCTGATTTTTTCGCAAGAGTTTGCAGACATATTTGTCACATTAGAATATCAAAATATCGGAACTAATTGGCATATCTCCTTTTACGAACAAAATGCCATACAAGAGCGAAGAATAAAAGCAATACAATAGGTAGAACAAGATTGATAATTTGATAAAAAAGACGATGTTCCCTTATTTTAGTCTTATCCAACAATCGAAGTTTAACTTCTCTAGATCTTAAATTCATCCAGCCTTCATCGTCACATAAATAATCTACACAGTTCAGTAAGAAGTTACGATTTCCGTAGGTCTTGCGAGAATACCTATCGTAGCCTAAAGCCTCCATCTGAATATTAGAACCCACTCCTCTCACTCTATTTTTTATTATATCTCCATCTGATATCACAATCATCTTACCAGCCACACTTTCTGACTTGTATGTTGACTTATCGATTCCTTCCCAAATTCTATTTTTGAATATAGATTGAAACTTACCTTCAATCAAAACAGACATAACCTTAGGTCCATCAGGAAAGTCCTTCGCTCCCATTTTCTTTCCAACAATATCAAGTCGAATTGGAGTTGGGACTTTCTCAAGTCGAGTCCGATCAGAACTTGCAAGTAAAACCGTATGTTTCAAATTTGGATCCTTACCTACCTTATCAATGGAATTGGCAAATTCAACACGAACCATATTCAATTTTCTTGTGATAGGATGATTAGCAGGTGGAGCTAAAAGTGGTGAATAATACCAAGGTGCAGGCACATACTTCCCATTCTGACCTGCTGATGTTGATTGAACAGGTATTAACTGAGATTGAACATCCATAACTAAATCGGGATTGATGCGAACACCATATTTAAAAAGCTGATCCTCCAAATTCAATGGTTTATAAAATGCCATTGACATTCCTTTGACTGATATACTATCCATCGAAGCGGCAACCTCATCAATCAACCACATAACTCTCCCACCATTCATGATATATTGATCGAGAGCGTACTTTGCTTTTTCATTAAATTCATTTCGTGGTTGAGCAACTATTACACATTTAAAACGCTCATAGTTTTTAGAAAGCTCATACGCAGTTGCTCTACTTACCTTATAACGTTGTAGAAGAGAAGCTGTAAAATCGGCTACTTCATATTCTCCCAATTCCCCTTGTCCTGTAAAAAAAGCAATCTCTTTAACCTTTGTTTGGTTGAGTAAGCGAATTGCCATAGAAAGCTCATACTCTATACTTTCTATTGAGTGATTCAGGTTCTGATCGGCTGACAAGCCAGTTACAGACTTCAACAGGTTTACAGGTGTTTCTTTCTTCCCATCGTGGACAAAAAGCCCCGGAACAATTACCTTTTGCTTTACACTGCCATCACGGCTTGTTTCCTGTATACTTGTTGGTTTCAATCCTCGCTCCGACAATTCTCTTAAACTTTTATCCTTCTGCTTTGGATTAAGTACTGAATTAGAATCTATAAAACTGTAAGCAATTTCAACATTTGCATACGACTCAAATTCCTCTATTAAATCGACAGTTGCATTCTTAAGTTTATTGAAACCATGTGGCAAGTCACCATCAAGATAAATCTCAAAATAAACAGGTTTTTCAAGTTCAGATAAAAGTTGTTTCGTATTATCCGACAAGGTGAATCTTTTCTCAGAAGTCAAGTCAATTCGAAAATGAAACACTTGTAAGAGCTGATAGACAAACAGAACAAGAAGCACTGTAAGTAATAATTGAACTAAATTCTTTTTTCTATTTGTGATTCGCATGTTGTTATAATATTATCTGCCTAACTAATCCAATAACTCATTCTCCAATAGAAGTCAATACACTTAACCCTATACTCTTACCACTTTCGACTTTGCAAAACGGTACGAGTTGCTAATAAAAAAACTAATGATAGGCCTATAAAATAACTCACATCCCTAGAGTCTACAACGCCTCTAGATAAAGATCGATAATGCTCGCTGATTCCTATATTAATAATTTCAGTTTGAAAACTCTGAAAAAATAGTAGCTCTGATAGATAATCGAAACCTATATAAAAGCTGAAACAAAGAACTAAGGATAATAGAAATGCAATGATTTGATTATCGGTAAGTGAACCTGCAAAAACAGCAAGAGAAACATAAGCAATTGCTAAAAAGAATAAACCTAAAAATGAACCCCAAAATGCTCCAACATCAATACTTCCAATCGGCTTTCCCAAATAGTAAACTGACAAATAATAAATAAGACAGAACAATAAAGAAAACATGACTAGTAAGAGTGCTGAGAAAAACTTTGAAAGAACAATCTTAAAATCACTAATGGGTCGAGTCAATAATAATTCAATAGTGCCTGATTTTTTTTCATCGGCAAACAAGCGCATACAAAGAGCTGGAATCAAGAAAAGGTAAATCCAGGGAGCCATATCAAATAGCGTGTCCAGATTGGCATAAGCTCCATCCAAAACATTGGTGTTTCCAGGAAACACCCAGATAAATGAGCCTGTAGAAAGTAAAAATATACTGATGATTAAATAACCACTTATGGAATTAAAGAATGATCGAAATTCTTTCAATAATAATGTAAGCATGTATGAATGATATTTTGGAGTGCGTTACAAATTTGCAAAATAATTCTGAGATTTTCCATTCAGAATGTACACTCGTTTAATAATAGTAGCCATTCGTGTAATCTATCTTGATGTTCGATAAAAATAAACGTAAATTATATAGACACATTATGGAATATACAGAATTTGAGCTCTTTACCTATGAAATTAATACTCTTTATATCTATCATTTCACTCACCTATTTTGGCCTGAGAGCTCAGGATATTTCTTATAAAAAGAAATTTTCTATTGGAATCAACTACCACCAAGGTCTATTTGTTCCCAAAAACCAATATATAAATTACTTAATTCAAGATAAAATATCAGCTTTTGAACTTAAACTGGCTCTTCATCCAAACACTCAAAAACCTTGGGTAAAACAATTTGCTGTCAGAAAATTCGGTCTTGGCTACTATCAAGGATCTTTGGGGAATTCGTCTTCCTTAGGCGAAGTAAGGTCACTCGTCCCTTTTATTCAATTTGGAATAAAAAGCTGGGATCGATTCCAAATCAATACTGATTTAGGAGTAGGAATTGCCATGATGTCAAAATATTTTCACCCCGTAAATAATTACTCAAACAAACTGATTGGGTCTAAATTTAACGCTCACATAAAATTTGGATTAGAAGCAAACTATTCATTCTCTTACTTTGACTTAACTTCAGGAATTGTTTTTAGTCATTTTTCAAATGGATCGAGAAAACATCCTAACAATGGTTTAAACATTGTGAATGGAAGTATCGGTATAAATTACAAATTTGGCAAAACCGTACAAACTGAAAAATATTGTGAGAACTACTCCAAACTAAAAGATGAGTTTAGTGCCATATTAAATCAATCTTGGAAGGAAGAAAATGAGCAAGATTCTCACACGTACTATGTAACAAGCATCAACTTATCTTACACAAAAGGTATAAACTCTAGACAACGTATTGGTGGTGGTATTGATCTCTTCTATGATCAATCTGTGGATCGAGGTTATTGGACCAGAACACCTAAAACAAGTTTTAAAGATAAAATATCACAAGCTCTTTTTTTAAGTCATGAACTCGTTATTAGTAAAGTAGCATTTGTCACTCAAATAGGATTTTATACGCTTTATAAAACTAAACCAAACAGTAATGCATTCTACAATAGGTTAGGTTTACGTTATAAATTCAGTAAGCATTTCTTAGTTAATTGTAGTATGAAAGGTTATCTCGGCAGCTCCGATTTTATCGAAATGGGTATTGGCTACTACTTCAATCGAAAATAACAGAATATGAAAAAATACATTTACATACTGTTTCTTATTGTTTTTACCTCATGCAATTTCATCAATCCTTTTCATGATGAAGGAAAGAATATTGAAACTGTTATAGAACTCGATGATTTTACACAAATAGAAATTCACAATATTTTCAATATTGAGATAATTGAAGATTCAGAAAACTATATTCTTTATAAAGGTGGTGAAAGGATTCTCGATGAGATGACTTACTCTTCTCTTTCCGGAATTCTAATGCTTGATCACAGCTTTATGAATTGGACTAAGAATCTTAAAATTCCTACTCTTGAAATTCATATGCCATTACTCGAAGGTATTGATCTTTATGCATCTGGAAGCATTAAAAGCTTGAATCAATTAACGGGAGATAATATATTTATCGATGTTCATGAAGCTTCAGATGCATATGAAATTGAATTAAAGATTGACTATAACAGTCTGAGGTTTCATTCTCGAGGATCTGTTGGTGGCACATTCGCTGCTTCTGGCATGTGTCCAGAATCAGTATACACTTTAAATGGTAGTACCAATATCCAGGTATCTGAGCTTAATTCGAAAGATGTTACTGTAATCCACAACAGCCTTGGTGATGCTCACATTTATGCAGAAGATAAGATCACAGTAACTTTCTACAAGTCAGGAGATCTTTATTATAAAGGTAACCCCAAAGAAATCGAAGTTAAATACGATCAAATAAACAATCAGGATGCCAGCGGTAAAGTCATAAAAGAGTAGGATTAAGCCTTAATCGCTTTGACATCTTCATAAATCATCTTAGCAAAACGAGCGGAAGCTCCTGCACCACCTAAATGCTGACTCAAATCTTCATAATTTGCTAACATCTGTGAGCGGTATGCCTCATCGTTTAAAATTAGATCGAGTTCTGTACTTATACTTTTAGGATTACAATATTGCTGAATTAACTCTTTAACCACAAACTTATCGACAACAAGGTTCACCAGTGAGATATATTTAATATTCAAGAGTATTTTACCCAATCTATAAGCCAAACTTCCACCACTCATTTTATAGCAAACAACTTGTGGAATTCTGAGCAAAGCAGTTTCGAGTGTTGCAGTTCCCGAAGCAACTAAAGCTGCTTTAGACTGTTGCAATAAATCGTAGGTTTGATTATAAACGAAACTCAACTGACTCCCTTTTGATACGGAAGCATAAAATTCCTTTGTAATTGATGGTGCAGCAGCCACCACAAACTGATAATCGGGGAAACGATCAACAACTTGAAGCATAACTGGCAGAATTCGTTCAATTTCTTGTTTGCGACTACCAGCGAGTAAAGCGATGATTGGCTTTTGTGGTAATTGATTTCGTTCTATAAAGTGATCAAAGCTTTCAGCCTTATTTTCACGATTCTCAATAGCATCCAAAAGTGGATTTCCACCAAAACTCACCTCATAATCATGCTTTTTATAGAACTCTGTTTCAAAGGGGAATATCGTAAACATGCGATCGACATGAGCCTTAATCTTTTTCACTCGAGATTCTTTCCAAGCCCAAATCTTTGGAGAAATATAATAATGAACTCGAATACCATGTTTCTTTGCAAAAGCAGCCATTCGTAGATTAAAGCCTGGGTAATCAACCAGAATTAATACATCGGGAGCGAAGTCTAAAAGATCTGTTTCACAAAGCGTGAAGTTAGCACGGATTATTTTCAGGTTTTTTAGAACTGTAACAAAACCCATAAAGGCCGTTTCACGGTAATGTTTCACCATCTCGCCTCCTTGAGCTTGCATCAAATCGCCACCCCAAAAACGAAAGTCTGCTTGTGCATCCTCATTCTTAAGTTCTTTCATTAGGTTCGATGCGTGAAGATCACCAGAGGCTTCACCTGTTATGATGTAATATTTCATAGTTATGTTTTTGACGCAGATTAAAGATGATATTTTATGATTAAATGCTCATTAAAACAAGATATTGAGATCATAATGAATCTGTGTAAATCAGCGTCTATTTTTCCTAGAAAAGATCATTATAATCCAACTCGGAAAAGAAGGACAATGAAAGAGTATACAATAGTTGCTAAAAGAACACCTCGTGCAGCTTTCAACCAATCCAATTTGATAAAAAGAAAAAAGCAAACCACATTACCGAAGTAGACAGCAACGGCCATCATTTTGGCATAAATTTTAAGAACCAAAACGCTATCAATAAATTGAGAAACGGTCATCTCATCACGAAAATTTACCGCGTAAGCTATAAATATGGATAAGATTGGAACTATAAATCCCAGAATGGTTCCTACGTAGGAATTATTAATCAAGGACTTCATAATCCCAAGTTTTTAAGTTTGCCAATACATCATGAGCTGTCATATCTACTTTCGTTGGCACAACTGAAGCGTATCCATCTTTAATAGCAGATTCATCGGTATCTTCAGCGTGAGGCTCAGCATTTTTAAACTGTCCAGTTAACCAATAGTAATCGCCACCAAATGGATCTTTACGATGATCGAATTCCTCTTTCCACATACCATCCGCTTGACGACAAACACGTACACCCTTGATATCTCCAACAGGGAAATTCACATTCAAACAAATGCTTCGTGGCAAACCATTCTTTACGACATTCTCGAAAATCTTACGTCCGAATTTGACACACTGAGAAAAGTCCGCCTTAGATTCAAAACTATCTAAAGAAAAACCTACTGAAGGTATTCCAGCCAAACAGCCCTCAATGGTTGCTCCCATCGTGCCCGAGTACAATACGCTTACCGATGTGTTTGCTCCATGATTAATACCTGAAACAACAAAATCTGGCTGACGAGGAACGATCTTATTCAAAGCCAATTTCACACAATCAACTGGTGTTCCCTTACATGAAAACACCTTTAAATTCTCCTCATCCTTAATTTTTTTGATACGAATGGGAACTTCAACCGTAATTGAATTTGATTTTCCTGAGTTCGCTCTATTGGGTGCGATCATATAAATCTCCCCAAAACCTTTAACCATCTCATAAAGAGCTGCAATACCCTTAGCATTTACGCCATCGTCGTTGGTTACAAGAATTAGAGGTTTCTTATTTGTTTGCGTCATTGTGTTCAATTTGATAAGACAGACAAAGATATCGATTTATGCTTGAAGATAGAAGAAATGCATATTAAAAATTCTGCTTGTTGTTTGCCTTAAAATTCCTACTTTTGTAAGCTTGAAAATAGATGATTACTAAGGCAATCTCTCTCATTTGTGACTAGCCCAACGAATCAATATTTTCTCAAACAATGAAATTATCAGTATAAAAACCCTCATATAATGAAGATATCGTACAAATGGCTGAAAGACTACATAGATGTAGATTTGACGCTTGCTGAAATGGATGACATTCTAACTCAAATTGGACTTGAAGTTGGTGGTATTGAAAATATCCAATCAATTAAAGGTGGCTTAGAAGGTCTTGTAATTGGAGAAGTGAAAACATGCATTCCACACCCGAATTCAGATCATTTGAGTCTCACAACTATTGATGTTAACTCGGGTGAGTTACTTCCAATTGTATGTGGAGCTGCAAACATCGCTGCCGGACAAAAAGTGGTTGTTGCCACAGTTGGAACCGTTTTATATGATGGTGATGAGAGTTTTGTAATCAAGAAATCGAAAATCAGAGGCGAATTGTCTTTGGGAATGGTTTGTGCTGAAGATGAAATTGGTTTAGGTCAAGGACACGACGGTATTATGGTATTGCCAGAAGATGCTACGGTAGGAACGCCTGCTAAAGAATTCTTCAATATTGAAGACGATACTTGTATTGAAATTGATTTAACGCCTAACCGTATTGACGGTGCTGGACATATTGGTGTAGCTCGCGACTTGGCGGCTTACCTAAAGCAACAAAAAGACATCGACTATAAAATTCCATCGGTTGAGAATTTTAAAGTTGAAAATACAAATACAGCTATCGAAGTTATTGTTGAGAACGAAAAGGCTTGTCCTCGTTACTCAGGCGTTTGCATTAGTGGTATTAAGATTGAAGAATCTCCTGAGTGGTTACAAAATCGCCTAAAGGCAATTGGTGTTAGACCAATCAACAATATTGTAGATATTACGAACTACGTATTATTCGAAACTGCTCAGCCTTTACACGCTTTCGATTACGCTCATGTTAAGGGTGGAAAAGTTATCGTGAAAACATTACCTGCTAAAACCAAGTTTACAACACTTGACGAAGTAGAGCGTGAGTTGCACGAGAATGACTTGATGATTTGTAACGCTGAAGCGCCAATGTGTATTGCGGGTGTATTTGGTGGTATTGAGTCTGGTGTTAATGAAACAACTACTGATATTTTCCTTGAGTCGGCTTACTTCGATTCAGTATATGTTCGTAAAACTGCTCGTCGCCAAGGTTTAAATACCGATGCTTCTTTCCGTTTTGAGCGTGGAACTGATCCTAACAATACGGTTTATGCTTTGAAAAGAGCTGCCTTATTAATTAAAGAAATTGCTGGTGGAACCATTTCATCAGATCTTATTGATTTTTATCCAAAACCAATTGCAGACTTTAAAATTGAAGCCCGAACTTCAAGGATCGAAGGTCTCATTGGTAAAAAAATTGGGAAACAGAAAATTATTAAGATTCTTAAATCTCTTGAAATTCAACTTGATGAAGACACTTTGAATTTATTAATTCCTTCCTCAAAGATTTGTTCTAATAAGATTGACATAACATCTGATGAATTATCCGAAATAAATGATTTATCATATATAATTGATCAAAACATTAATGTAGATACCATAACGAAAATCTGTGAGGCTATACAATTTAAGGACACAGATCTTAACAATTTAACTCTTACTAAACATAAAAGTGCTACTATTAGAAAAAGCAAGATTGAGTCTATTATTGGTAAGATTAGCAATAGCGATATAAAAAAAATATTTAAAACTTTAAAAATTAAAGTGGAGAGTGGAGTTCTTAATCTATTGGTACCTCCTTACCGTGTTGATGTAACACGTGAAGCTGATATCGTAGAGGAAGTATTACGTATTTATGGTTTCAACAATGTTGAGATTCCTAATAAAGTAAATGCTTCGTTGAGTTATGCTCCAAAGCCAGACGAGCACAAGCTAAAGAATATGCTTTCGGATATGCTTAGCTATGGTGGTTTCAACGAAATAATGAATAACTCACTTTCTAAGGCTAGTTATTACGAGGGCTTAGAAAGCATCGAAGAAGATCATACAGTTCGTATTAAGAACCCATTGAGTTCTGATCTTAACGCAATGCGTCAATCATTACTATTCGGTGGTCTTGAAGTTGTAGCTTATAATATCAACCGTAAGAATGTAGATCTTAAGCTTTACGAATTCGGAAAATCATATCACCACATTGTAAATGAGGAAAATGAAAATCATGTAAAGAACTATTTCGAGAATCAGCACTTATCACTATTTATGTGTGGTGCTAAGAATTCAACAAATTGGAACTTAAAGGAAGAGCCTACATCTTTCTTCCATATGAAAGCTTACACAGAGAATCTTCTTAAGCGTTTAGGTTTCAATATCGATAAGCTTAGAATAAACGAAATTGAGAGCGATATTTTCACCGAAGGTTTAACTTATGGTGTTAAGAAAAAGGTGCTTGTTGAGATGGGTATGGTTAGTGGCAAGCTTCTTAAGAAGTTTGGTATTGATGTTCCTGTTTACTACGCCGATTTCAAATGGGAAACTCTATTGGCTGAAGCAACTAAAAACAAGGTGAACTATGAACCAATAGCAAAATACCCTTCAGTTAAGCGTGACTTAGCTTTATTGATTGACAAAAGCGTAAGCTTTGCAGAGATCAAAACAATCGCTTTCAACTGCGAGAAGAACTTATTAAAATCAGTTTCATTATTTGATATTTACGAAGGTGAGCAACTGGCTGCTGATAAAAAATCATATGCTGTTAGTTTCATCATTCAGGATACTGAAAAAACATTAACCGACAAGCAGATTGATAAAATTATGCAGAAGCTAATCAAGAGCTACGAGAAACAATTAGGAGCTGAGCTTCGTTAATTGTTATCCGATTATAATACAAAAAGCCGACTCCTTTAAGAGTCGGCTTTTTATTTGGGATATTGTCTGTCGTGGCGAATTGCAATTCGCCTTTAATTAAGATCGGAATTCATTTAAGTTTATCTCGTTCCCATTTCGAAGGATTATTAAGGATATAGTTTGAAATATTCTGATAGGCGATATCCGTTCTTATTATATGTTCGTAATAATCTCGTTGCCAGATAGAGCCTTCCCCAGTTAATGAGTTTTGCTGGATGATGGAGAGATTGTCCGCTGGGGCGTTCCTTTTAATATTAGAAGGATTTACCGTTGGGGCGAATTGCAATTCGCCCGTACTACGATAATCCTCTTTTATCTGCCTAATAAGATTATTTATTCGTTTAGTAGTAGCCCCTTTGTATCCTCGAATAATGGCGCCAATGGTTTGTGTGGGAGAATGAAATTTTCCTATATATTCTTTTGCCTTTGAATCTATCGCAAAATCGATGCTTATAATACCATGCATATGGTTTGGCATGATAATAAAATTGCCAAGAGAAATATTCTTTCTGATTTCTGGTGATTTTGCCCATTCTTCAGCTGCTATATCCCCAAAAGCGTTCAGGTGCATTTCTCCATTAAGAATCTCACCAAAAACATTCTTCCTATCCGCAACACAGAGCGTGATAAAATATAAGCCCTCACCTGAATAATCGTAATTATTCAAACGAATGCTTCTTCTTTTATGGATAGCGGGATTATACATTTTAATTTCAGTTCGTTTTCACACTTTAAATTCAACTTTAGATACGGGGCTGAATCCTTTTGTTTTACTGAACTTCATATTATGAATAAAGTTACCCATACTATCAGAAGGATCAATCGTGTTTAAATTCAACTTTTCAATTGTCTCGGGTATAAATATTACAGAGAGAATAGGTTGGTCTTCTAAATATCCAGTTGAGCTGTTCAACATGCTTGATACTGAATTAATTCTTGCTTTTTCAAGAGGAAGATATGCGAAAACTTCTCTTGCAACCCTAATAGCAGAACTGCAAATATGATCTTGGTAAAGTTCATTAAATTTACCTTTTGTCATATTTTTCTTTGAAAGTTTTCCCGTTGAAGTTTGTTTTAATTCGTAGTTAGGAATTACTTCTTCACTATTAACTTTCAAGTCAATATCGATTGAATCTCCATCGAAGTTAAAACTTAAGTTAGTCCCCAGTTCTCCAATGTCTGAGAATGGTTTAAAATACTCCAGAACATCCTTATACGCAATAATATCTTTGTTTTCTACTCCTTTTGCAATTTGCTGTAATTCATTCCAGTTATTTAATTCTTCATTATATTGATTATAATTGGAAGTATAATCTTCTGCATCCTTTTGCTTGGCTTCTTCTAATTGTTTTTCTAAACGAAATATTTTCTTTTCTGTTAAGCCAAATAATTTATCAAAAAAAGAAGGTTTAAATCTGTCAAGCTTGTTTTGAGCAAACTTTTCATTAATTGTTTCTTCAATTGGCATTTGAGGAGCAGGAGTTTTGTTAATCTGTACCCAATCTACTGTATCAGTACAATTCTTATGAACAGACTGAATTATATCCACATAATTGCTCCAATCTTCAACCGCTCGTGTTGCATCTTCAATCTCTTGAAGTTTCTGTTGTGCTTTGAATCTTTTTGCTGCATCGCGCGCCTGTCTTTGTTCTTCTCGTTCAATTTTACGAACCGCCGCACCATATGAACGTATTGCTCCTTTTAAAGTAGTCATTTGAATTTGTTTTATTTTTATAACACAACTTGTACATATCTTCCTCAACACCACCTAACAAACTACACAAGTCGCATCAAGATCAATACTCCTCCGAAACTACAAAACAATAATATCTAAACAAAAGATTAGTTTCGATATTCCACTAGTAATTTTTCATTAACCTAATTAAAGACAATTATGTCTTACTTAGTCACAACCTACATCTATTAGACTTAGAGAATAATTTAAAATGGTTCACCACTCGTCTTGGAAGACTCTCAGGCTATCTTGGAGAACATTCAGTTCATCTTGGAAGACATTGAGCACGTCTTGGAAGCCCTTCATTCTAACTTGGAGAACATTGAGCTCGTCTTGCAAGACAATGATTACGCCTTAATCGACTTTGAATCCATATTGAAGGATAGCAAGTGCATATTGGAAAATATTGGATATGTCTTGGAGGATATTGAGTCTATCTTGATTGACCTTACTCCTAACTAAGATCATTCGCAGTTCGTCATATCAAATCCAACGATAAGTTTATTTACGATTATTTTTCTTATTTTATTTTGTTAATCAATTTGAATTTTATAATTTTATTATCCGATAATTAATCAAGCATAATAAATTAAACAAACCCAAAAATGAACAAAACAATTTCAGCACGCCACAATGCTAATCAGCAAGTATTAATCACCCTAAAAAAATACGAGCCTCAACTATCAGTAGTTCCTGCAATGCCAAATATGATAATGAAATATCAGACCTTAATAACCGATACCGACGGGCTAATTACCAAAGCAGATAGCATACCTAGCAAAACAGCTGGTAATAAGAATATGGCACGAACCGATTTAGTTGCAGTATGCTTAAAAGCAAGCAATATTCTTAAAGTGTATGCTTTTATCTCGAAGAACGAGAACCTAAGCAATTTCGTTGTTCATACCGAAAGTCAATTATCGGTTCAAATGCGCCACAATGAAATCTTAAATTATTCTAAGAATCTACTCGAGAAGATTACACCCTTAGCAACAGAGCTAGCTAATTACGGCCTTACAGAAGAGCTATTAGCAGTGTTAGTTAGAGAAGTTGCGGAATTTGAAGGTTTAATTAATGAGCCTCGTCAATTAATCAACGAACGAAAAACTACCAATGAATTAATCGAAGATAAAATTGATGAGATCTACTCGTTACTTACCAATCAAATTGATCCACTTATGGAGCTCTTTAACGATGATAAGGAATTGTATTTGGCATACAAATCGGCTCGCATGATTGTAGACCCTGCTTCTCGTAAAAGAACAGAATCGGCAGAAGTATAATAACACAAGCTGTTATTAGTCGCTCATAGGCTCGATCAAATGTATGGGACCACGAAAACAAATAGTTGCTGCACTGAATTCTTATTTCAGGACAAGACAATATCATAATGAAAGCCGATTTCTTTTGGAAATCGGCTTAAAATTTTGGAAATGAAGGCGATCAACTCTCTTCTAAAAAATCGACTTACTCTTAATTATATTAGCGATGGTATATCTGAGCTTTATACCATCTCTTTTATCACAATCGTCTTTCCATTAAATAACACTTCGTCTCCAATATGTTTATCCTTCAGTATCTGTCCTATTGGGGAAACTAATGAAATTGCATAACAAATCTGGTCTTCAATCTGAACCTTACCTATTCCCATAGAAACAAAGTAATTGCCCATATTGGTAACAACCAAACTGCCAAAAGCCACTTTTCCGAACTGACGTTTTAGATCGATACGAGTTAGTTCTTTTCTCAATTTGAAAGTCTGGCTCAACAGATACTCATTCTTTTCGATCTCTATTTGCATCATCTCACGACCCGTCTCGAACTTATCGCCCGCACTACTCTTTGTGTCATTATTCCTCGAATCTTTTGCCAAAACAATGGCCTTATTAATAACCTCAATCTTACGATCAAGTTCCGCTAGTATCTTATGATACACCAAGCTTTTCAGCTCTTTCATTCTATTCATTCTTGCCTAATTTGATCTTTGCTCGAAGATAAGCTTTATCTGAATTTTGAATCTTAAAATTTTAAAAAAAATAGCATTTTATTTGATTTTTGAAATAAATCCCTACCTTCGTTTCGTATTTTTACGAAATGCGAAACATATGACTGACGAAAAATTCTATTCCGACCAAGAAAAACAATTAGCCCGTTTTGCTAAAGCACTTTCACATCCTGTGAGAGTCTACATTTGCAAACTATTATCAAGCCAATCCTGTTGTTACAGTGGCGACTTGGCTGTGGAAGTTCCCATTGCCCGCTCTACCCTTTCGCAACATCTGAAAGAGTTGAAAGCTTCAGGTTTAATTCAAGGAGAAATTGTTCCTCCCAAAATTAAGTACTGCCTTAATAAAGAGAACTGGGCTAAAGCAACTGAAATGTTCGAATCGCTTTTTGATTCAAAAAAAGAGATGAAAGAAATAAAATAACAAATAAAACTAAGGTTTGCCTAGGCGATCTTGAAACTTAAACAAAATAAACATGGATATTAAAGTATTAGGCCCTGGTTGCAAAAAATGCAACACCCTACACGATGCCACTCAAAAAGCTATTGAAGAATTGAATATTGAAGCCACAGTAACTAAGGTTGATGATATGATGAAAATTCTATCTTATGGCGTTATGTCTACACCTGCACTTGTAGTAAACGAGAAGGTCTTATTTAGTGGCAAAGTACCTTCTGTATCAGAGATCAAAGAACTAATCCAAACAGCATAATTCAAAAAAATAACTCCAATGAGAAATTTCTTAACTGTAGCCGTACTTGCAATGGGCATTAGCTTAGGTGCTTGCCAATCAGAAACTAAAAAAACTGCAAAAGTAGAAGAATCAGCTTGTAAAACTGATTCTTCACAACGTACACAATCATGCGATACTAAAGTAGCTGAGAGCACTGAAGGTGCAGGCGTATACTATTTCCATGGCGATAGAAAATGTAAAACTTGTAAGGTTGTTGGTTCAAAAGCTAAAGAAGTAGCTGCTGAGCTGAATGTGAAGTTTTACGACGTTAACATTGATCAGGAAGAGAACAAAGAATTGGCAAAACAATTCCAAGCTACTGGTTCAAGTTTAATGATTATGCATGCAAAATCAGGCAAAATTGAAGATCTTACAAACTTTGCTTTCCGTACTGCTATTAACAAGCCTCAAGATTATATTGAGAAGTTGAAATCTACTCTAAAATCTGAGAGCTAGAAATCAAATTATCTACTCTTATTGATAAAGATCTTATACCCTGTTATACCTCAATTGAGGTATAACAGTTCACACTATTCAATTATAACTTAGTGGTAATTAAATATCTCAATACTTACAGTCTTTGTTATTGGGATTGAACAAACTTTTGCTAAGTAACAAAACCAGTTAAATGGAATATTTAGATCAACTGCTAGCGCAGAGCAATCTGCCAATATTATCGGCATTCCTTCTTGGAATTATGACGGCTATAAGCCCATGTCCATTGGCAACCAATATAACGGCGACTGCTTATATCAGTAAAAGCTTAGGCGATAAGAAAAAGATATTTATTAGTGGCTTAATTTACACTTTAGGTCGTGCAATTAGCTACACAGGCCTAGGCGTTATTCTTTATTTTGGGGCAAGTAAGTTTGATGTATCCTCATTCTTTCATACCTACGGAGAACGTTTACTTGGGCCAGTTCTAATTATTATTGGCATATTCATGCTCGATATCATTTCATTTAATTTTCCTGGTGTAGGAAGAATAACCGAAAAATTGAATGGCGAAAAAATTAAAGGAAGTTACTGGGGTGCTCTTTTACTTGGAATTATATTTGCTTTAGCATTTTGTCCATACAGTGGTATACTTTACTTCGGAATGCTTGTTCCTATTAGCATTTCATCACCAGATGGTTTATTCCTTCCTTTTGTTTATGCTATTGCTACTGGTCTTCCAGTTATCATCATTGCGTATTTACTTGCTTTTACACTGTCAGGTGTCGGGAGTTTTTACAATAAAGTAAAAAGCTTTGAATTCTGGTTTAGAAAAGTGGCTGCGGCCATCTTCATTCTTTCCGGTCTCTATTTCACATACATTTTCTTTATACAATAAAGGTTTAAACATGACAGGTTTAATACCCGAGAACAGACTAACCTGTCAGGTTTTCAGATTATAAAATCATGATCAAATCAATACAAATCACTAATCGTAAGCAACTGCTGTTAGTTCTTTCACTTTTACCAGTTTGGTACTTACTTTATATCAACCTACAAAGCATATCCGATTTTCTAATCGATTCTGTTTTTAGAATGCCAGAAAGTCATTTAAGTGAGACCTTACGTTTCTTCATTTTTGAGGTACCTAAAGTTCTTCTCCTCTTAGTGCTTGTTATTTTCGGGGTTGGTATTATTCGTAGCTACTTCTCTCCTGAGAAAACAAGAAAAGCTTTAGCTGGTAAATCAACTTTCATGGGTAATATCATGGCAGCTCTTTTAGGTGTTCTAACACCTTTTTGTTCTTGTTCAGCCATTCCATTGTTTTTAGGATTTGTTGAGGCTGGAGTGCCTTTAGGCGTAACTTTCAGCTTCCTTATTGCCGCACCTATGGTAAACGAAATTGCCCTAATCATGTTGGTCGGCCTTTTCGGATGGAAGACAGCAATTATATACACTCTTACAGGCTTACTAATTGCCATTTTTGCGGGTTGGATAATTGGAGCTCTTAAGCTCGAAAAGTATATTCAAGCGTGGGTATTCGAAGTTAAAACAGGTCAAACTGGAGTTGATGAAACAAAAATCACTTTCTCAGAAAGAATCAAACTTGGCTTTGAAACGGTTAAAGAAATTGTTGGTAAAATCTGGCTTTATATCGTAGTTGGTGTTGCCATTGGTGCAGCTGCTCATGGCTATGTTCCTGAGGATTTTATGGCAACCCTAATGGGTAAATCAGCTTGGTACTCGGTTCCATTATCTATTTTAATCGGTATCCCAATGTACTCAAATGCTGCAGGTATCATTCCAATTGTTAGTGTCCTAATTGAAAAAGGGGCTTCACTTGGAACGGCTTTAGCCTTTATGATGTCAGTGATCGGATTATCTTTACCAGAGATTATTATTCTGAAAAAGGTTTTAAAAATGCCTTTGATTCTTATCTTTATTGGAGTCGTGGCAACTGGAATTTTAGCTGTTGGCTTTATTTTTAATCTCTTTTTTTAATTCAAATTATGACTTCAATATGATGCCAAATTCATCTCATCCAATCGTTCTATTCGATGGTATTTGTAATTTATGCAATACCTCGGTCAGGTTTCTATTGGCTTATAACAAGAAGGCGAATCTGTTTTTTTGTCCTTTACAATCTGCAAAAGCGAAAGAAATACTCAAGCAATTGAATTGGGCAGAGAAGGCAATGGATAGTGTTATCTTTATTGAAGACGATAAGGTCTATATCAAAAGTGAAGCGGCATTTAAGATATCGAAACATCTCACATACCCTTGGAAGGCGATCTATCACTTTAGGTACTTCCCAAAAAGATTCTGTGATTGGTTTTACGATCTAATAGCACAAAATCGGTATTCCTGGTTTGGCAAAAAACAATCGTGTATGATGCCTCGTGCAGAATGGACTGACAGATTCTTATAAAATACAAAACCCGAAAGTCAAATGACTTTCGGGTTTCTTATATCCTATTATTAGGCTCTATTTAATCTCCGAAACAAATTCCAACACCTTTGGCTGTTTTTACCAGATTCGATTCAGGACTAACAAGGTTTTGTTTCCCAATGGCATCAAGAAGCGGCACAGCGACAACTTCTGGATGACGGGAAGCGACCATGTGTCCAAATTTCTTTTCTAAAACCATCTCAAAAGCTTTCACACCAAATTGAGTCGCAAGAACTCTATCGTAAGCTGTAGGAATACCACCACGCTGTAAGTGTCCCAATACGGTTGTACGGATATCAGCTTCAACACCTGCTTCCTTCATCTCATATAATAAACGATCAGCCGCTCCACTTAGCTTCAAGTTTGGGTTACCCACTTCAACACTTTGTTCAGCTAAAGCTTCACCGCCAATTGGCATAGCCCCTTCGGCAATCACGATAATTCCAAAACCTTTACCCCTTGAGAAACGACTATCCAGCTTTTTCACAACTTGGTTGATATCGTAAGGAATCTCTGGAATCAAACAAGCTTCGGCACCACCGGCAATTGCGGCCGATAAAGCAATCCATCCTGCATCACGTCCCATAGCTTCCAAAATGAAAATACGGTTATGAGATGCAGCGGTTGTCTTCAATTTGTCAACAGCCTCTGTACAAACCTGAACCGCTGTTTGGTAACCGAAAGTAAAATCAGTTGCCATCAGATCATTATCAATTGTTTTAGGAACACCAATAATATTCAAGCCTTTCTCAAATAGTTCTTGAGAAATTTTCTGAGAACCATCACCACCTATACTAATTACAGCATCAACACCTAAGTATTGCAGTTTACGAATCATCTCATCAGAACGATCGGCTGATCCCCAAGTACCATCAGAATTTTTAACTGGCCATGCAAACGGGCCTCCTTTAGTTGTAGTACCAATAATTGTTCCTCCTTGATAATGTATGCCTTTAACAGCAGCATCATCTAATATTTTTATTTCAGTAGGCTCTTTTAATATCCCGTCGAAAGACTGAATACTTCCTATTACTTCCCAATCTTTTTCTTGTGCTGCACGTTTGACTACTGCACGAATTACCGCATTTAATCCTGGGCAATCGCCACCCCCTGTTGCAACTAATACTCTTTTCATATTCAAAGTTTAAGTTTTTGATTGATGAATAAAACAGATCTATTTCTAACAGAAGAAATCAGATATCTAATCATCGATCAATAATTTCAAATTATATGGCTTGGCTAGCTGGTGCTAATTTAGAACTATTTTCTTAAAACAAAAGAAACATTTTCACTATCAGCACTTTGCAATCGTTTTCGTTTCTTTTTTTATCTTCATTTCTAATTCATAATTTTGATAGATAGATCTGTATTTTAAAGCTTTAAACACTCAGAAATTAATTAACGTTAATTTTTCAATAAATTTCTTCGGATATAAAGAAAGACTTATGAGAATCAAACTATTCAAAGGTGATATTACTCAATTTAAAGTTGACGCCATCGTGAATGCTGCCAATTCAAGTTTATTGGGAGGTGGTGGTGTTGATGGTGCTATTCACAAAGCAGCTGGCCCAGACTTATTAGAAGAATGCAAAACCCTAAGAGGCTGCTTTACGGGGGATGCAAAAATCACTAAAGCTTACAGGCTACCTTGCAAACATATAATTCACACGGTTGGACCTATATGGAAAGGCGGACAAAACAATGAAGCCAAGCTATTAAAAACTTGTTATAAAAACAGTCTCAAATTAGCTGAAGAATACAAATTAGAAAGTATTGTATTCCCCAATATCAGCACAGGTGTATATGGTTATCCCAAAGAAGAAGCAGCTAAAATAGCGATTAGTACAATTCAGAAAAAATCGAAGAAGATTAAATACATTAAGGAAATCACCTTCTGTGTTTTCGACGATACAAACCATAATCTCTATCGAGATTTATTGAAATATATTCTGTAGAGTACAACTAAGAAAAGCTGCCCAATTGGACAGCTTTTCTTTATATTATTTTTAGATTTTCCTAGAAGGAAAACTGTAAACGTGTTTGAATCATATTGAAATTCTCTTCTCCATTTAAAGCGTATTCATCCAAATCAACGTTCGTGAAATTAATTTTAATTAAGACATTGTGATTCACAAACCAAGTACAACCAAGTGTAAGATCCTTTTGCTTACCTCCCATGATAGAAGCGTCTGAATCATTCAAATCTGTCTCGTTATATCTAGCTAATAATTCAACAGATCCAGGACCTGGTTTTGCCAAACGTGCTGATTTCATTTTGTATTTGTAATCTCCACCTTTTATCAACCATCCAAACTGAGCATACCAACCTTTTGAATGATAATCCTCGTTACCTGATTTTCTAGAAACTGAAGCATCAATATATTCTCCTTGTAATGATATGGGTCCACTTGCAGCAATCATCTCGAAACCTAGCTTAACCTGATTTTCTGCGTCTCCGACTTTTGCATCAATAAATCGTCTTCTTTCAATATGAGTTGCAGCTCTTGAACGGTAACGAATTGATTTTGATTGCTCTATTCCATTATCATCAAACCCAGTTGCATCTGCAGTTCTATATATACCCGAAACACCAAGATGGAATAAGTTATTATCTGTCTGAACAGGAGCAAATGCAAGTCTTGATGTCAAACTATAGCCTTCATCACCTTCTGTTTTATTATTATTAGCATCGCTACCAAACAAACCAGATTCCCAAAAGTAGTTCTTTCCCCAAGTCGCATAAGAAACACCTAGGTTTCTTCCAGGACGAAAAGCTTCAACAGTACTTGCTACATGCATAAACTTGGTTGTTTTTGAACTTTCGGTTTGTTCAATTCCAAATGGCTCTAAGAAATGACCAGCTCGTACAAAACTGTTCTTATTTGGTTTATAAACCAGAAAAACGTCCTTTAAAGCGACTCCGCCGTCAGCAAAGCCAACATTAATTTTGGCATCCCAATTTTTCCAAAGGGTTGCTTTCATCAAAAGACGAATATCTCTCATTTCGCTTCCCGATCCCAAATCTGTTTTATCATCGAAATAACCAGCTGCATCCATATAAACACGGCCTCCAAAACCAAATTTAAAATTGCCATCATCAGTAACAAATGCGATAGAACCTTTCTTGATTTTAATTGATACTTCTGATTTTTCTTGAGCTGTGGCTCCTAGAGTTAAAGTCAATAAGAATAGACCAACGATTAACTTCATTTTTTTCATTGTGATGTTTTTATTTTGTAGTACTTGAAATCTCTTTTTCAATCTCAGAAACAAAAATAGTATCTCAATTCATACTAAAAGGCTCAGTAAGGTTAACTTTAGGTTAAAAGATTGTTTCATAAAAATTAATTGAATACCAAACCCACATAACACCTTAATAATCAATGAATACAAAAAGAGTGAACCAAAATTAATTGGTCCACTCTTTAAAAATTACAGTCGAAGTGTAATATTTGTGATTCAGATTAATAAAATTAACCTGTACTCTAGATCAAATTCGCAGATTAGAAATTAACCTGTACTCTAGCTTTTACAAAAGAAACCTTGTCATCCTGTCTGTAAAAAACATTATCAATATCCATTGAAGTATAATTCAAGCGGAACATTACATTATTGCTAACGTAGTAATTAAGACCTAAAGCCCAATCAACACTATCACCACCGCCTACACTAAAGTTGGTTTGACCTGAAGCAGCTTTTGAGGGATCTGCATCCCAAAATTTATCTTGCATAAAGATACCATCGATATCATTCATGTTAGTTTTGTTAAAACGAGCCAATAACTCTAAAGAACCTGCTTTTGGGCGATTAATATAAGCAGAAGCAGCATTATAGCTGTAATCGTCACCTTTTAGCAAGAAACCAGCTTGTACGTAATAACCATTCACCTCGATATCTCTCTGAACACCATACCAATCTTCAAGTCCTTTTTCAGTAGAAGACCATCCCCACATGTCGGGTCTTGAATGTGCAAACTGAAGATCATAGTTGGATTTACGGTATACTTTGTTTGAATAGTATTCCGACTGAACCATGAAACGGCCATAAGTAGCCAACAATTCCATATTTAATTTCAATTCATTACCAGCATGAGAAATTTCAGCATTTAAGAATTTTTGCTCTGGTCCAGCTGCATATTCAACAACACGATTGTAATCGTCATCGTTGAATTTCTCATCAAATCCATTGGCATCAGGCAAACGGTAAGAAGCAGAAGCTCCAATATGGAAAGTCATACCTTCTTTTACAATAGGGCTATAAACAGCTTTTGCAGTAGTACTGTAGCCAGCATCACCTTTTTCAGTATTTCCTATTTTTCCACCAAACAAACCAGCAGAAACATAATATTTATTTGAATAGGTGGTATAGGCTATACCCACACTACGTCCGATACCAAAAGCCTCTCCTGAGAAAGAGTTCCCAATAAATCGAGAATCTTTACTTGAGATTGCTCCCTGGATACCAAAAGGTTCGAAAAAATTACCAATTTTAATTGAACTGTTGTTGCTCAAAGAATATTTTAAATAAATATCTTTTGCATTCACTTTATTATCGGCAAAGCTAAAATTGATTTTAGCATCCCACTGCTTCCATGAAGCTTTTCCATATAAACGAACGTCGCTAATACTTGTCTTTGAACTCAAATCAGTAGCATCTTCCATATAGTAAACGCCATCCATATAGGTACGTCCACCGAAAGACCAACTGTACTGCTCATCATTAGACTTGAATGTAATTACGCCTTCTTTCTCTTGAGCAACAATATTATTATCCTGAGCAAGAACAGAAGTGCTTACAAACCCCAGAGCTAATAATAGAAGTGATATATTTCTAAACTTAATCATAATTCTAAATTTTAGTATTCCAACAAATTAGTTTCTTCCGATAAAAGTACCGTAACCAAGATCACTCATTACTGACTGAGCAGTAGCACCTGCCTGCGCTCTTCCTTGATATACCAAAGAAAGATCTGTTAGGTTGGTAAATCCACCATCGATAAAGTTCTCTCTTCCAATTTTACCTGCCCATTCACCGGCTAGTACCCGATTAGGCGTATCGAAACGTGAACTTAGTCCTTCGTAATAATAATCGCCGTTGTATTTTTTCAGCTGATCATCAGTATCAAAAGAATAAGCATGAATAAGCATTCCTGTACGGTGATACATTTCACACATCCAAGGGGCAGCTAATTCGTCATATTTGTTTGGAGCACCGGCAATAGAAGGTCCTACAATGTGAATATTGTTCTCAACTGAAAAATTCAAAACATCAGCGATCATATCCGCATCATCATCTTTCAAGTTATCATATCCACCTTTCCAAAGCAACATACACTTAGGAATATTAGGAAGGAACTCTTCAAGTAAAAGAACACTTTGCCACGAGAAAGTTTGAAGAATAATACGTGATTTTGTGTTTGCAACAGCAACTTTACCAGGAGTAGTTACAATCGTTTTAGGACTATCTGTAGAAAGCCATCCGTTAGTTTTTAATACCTCAGCAAGAGTTTTCTCCATATCCTTGAATCTCCAAGGTTCTTTAGTTTCAATATAAACCCCAGGGCGATTTCCATTGTCTTTCTCATCAGCAATAAAAACAAATTCACCTGTAGAAGCATCTAAATCCAAAGTTTCAGTTGCAACAGTAGTCATATAGTAAGGCTTACCTTGCAAATCTCTCTTAACTTTCATTCCTTCAGCAATCAACAAAACATCTTTTAAAGTAGAAATTTTCTGATCGATAAATTCTTTACGAGCATTATCAGGCTTGTCTTCGTTAAACCAAGAACCTGCATCCAAAGCACGTAATTCTTTCAAAGTAAATTGACTTAAATCGTAATCTGCTTTTCCAGGATAGATACTTTCAACATTCGATGTTCTGCGTAAATTATTATCGTGCAATGCTAGTAATACACCATCAGATGTTTTTTGAATATCAATTTCCAAATAATCAGCGCCCATATTACGTGCCCAACGAAAAGCAGCTTCTGTCTCTTCAGGAGCCCAAAAAGTCGATCCTCTATGAGCTATGACTGCATCAGGAGCATCAATTTTCAATTGATCAATTACAGCTTGTGTTTCTACATTTACCGTTTTCAGACTGATTTTCCCCGACTGGTTCAGATCATTTAGATCATCAATGTCATCTTCACAGCCAGCAAATCCGATGCTAGACAGGATAAGAGCTCCTGCCAACAAATTTTTCACATTAAAATTTTTCATGTGTGTTAAAATTTATGGTTAGTAATTATTAATTCTATAATTGATATTATTGAGTCTTAAGCCTCAATAATGTAGGTTATTAAAATATTAATCATGAAGACCATTATGTCCTTTCGATTCTTGAATCCAAGAGACTCCAATTAGGATAATTGATGCGACACAGGCTCCTAGTAGAACCATGAAACCACCGTCCCATCCCCAAGTGTCAACAACTGCACCCATAGCTATATTTGCAAACAATGCACCTCCTAAGTAGCCAAACAAACCTGTTAGACCAGCGGCAGTACCAGCAGCTTTTTTGGGAACTAAATCTAAAGCGTGAACACCAATTAGCATCACAGGACCGTAGATTAAGAAACCGATACAAATAAGAGCAATAGAGTTCATCATAATCGACTGGCTAAACCAATACATTAGTATTGAAACAAAAACCAATACCATATAAATGATACTCACTGGAGCACGCTTTCCCTTAAACACTTTATCACTTAAATAACCACAAAGAAGTGTCCCTGGAATTCCAGCCCATTCATATGCAAAATATGCCCAGCCTGATTCTGAAATAGAGAAACCTTTAGCTTCTTCAAGGTAAAGTGGAGCCCAATCTAAAACGCCATAACGCACTAGGTAAACAAAAGCATTAGCAAAGGCAATAGACCATAAGAGTCTGTTCTTTAAAATATATTTCATGAAGATTTCCTTAGCGGTCATCTCTACTTCAAATTTTTCAGAATAATTATCTGGGTAGTCGTTTTTATATTTCTCAATATTAGGTAATCCGCATGATTGAGGTGTATCACGAATTAATAACCAAGCAATAAAGGCAACACCTAAGGCTACGAAGCCAGGAAAGTATAATTTAGAGTGCCAATCTGTAAAAATAGCGACACCCAAAATTGCCAATGGCCCAATAATACCGCCACCTACATTATGTGCTACATTCCAAATAGACATTTTAGTTCCACGCTCACGGATAGAAAACCAGTGAACCATAACACGACCACTTGGAGGCCAACCCATTCCTTGGAACCATCCATTCAGTAAAAGAAGAATGAACATGATCGCAATTGAAGAGGTCGCTACAGGTAGTAAACCCATCACAATCATTGTGATAGCAGACAACACAAGTCCTAAAGTTAAAAAGCGACGTGCATTACTTCGGTCTGAAACATTACCCATAATAAACTTACTCAGCCCATAAGCCACAGAGACGCCTGATAAAGCAAAACCTAATTGTGTTTTTGAATAACCCAATGCTACTAAATCAGGCATAGCCAAAGAGAATACCTTTCTTACAAGGTAATAACCAGCATATCCAAGAAAAATACCCAGAAACACCTGTAAACGCAATCGTTTGTAAGTAGGGTCAATTTTATCCTCTGACAGCATTTCTTTATGAGCTGCCGGCTTTAAAAAACCAATCATATCAATTTATTTAGGGTAAATATTTTAACTAAGTAGGTAGTTATTTGCCAAACTTGTGTACTCTTCTATCTGATTTTGAATCCAATCTTCATCCTGATCAAGTTCAATGGCCATTATAGTTGCTACCTCAGGTGCAATTCTAGCACTTTCGCGAGCATCCAATAATAAAGCACGAGTTCTTCTAGATAACACATCTTCAACTGTTCGTGCCATTTCGTTCCTTACAGCCCAAACCACTTGTGCTTTTATAATGCCAAGATCTTTACTTAGATATGTAGCCAAATCTTTATTCGAATCCGCTAAACTAAGAATTTTGTCTTTATCTGATCCGTAAAAATAAAGAGGATCATTTAGGTCGACATTCTTTTTCCAGCCGTGTAAAGGTAAATTGCGAGTCACAGATTTCTTTAACTCTATTGAAGCAACCTTAGATGCAGCATCAATGGTTTCTTCTGCCATCTGTCTGTAGGTTGTCCATTTGCCACCAGTTATTGTAACTAAACCAGCATCGGATGTATATAGCTTATGCCCTCGTGAAATTTCTTTTGTTTTCTTTCCTTCTCCAGTTGGAGCTGCTAAAGGTCTCAAACCTGCAAATACAGATTTCACATCAGAACGCTTAGGCTTTTTTGTTAAGAATCGACCTGCTGTTTCAAGAATAAAATCGATCTCCTCGTCTAGTGCTTTTGGCTCTAACTCAGCAGATTCTTTTTGAACATCAGTTGTTCCAACAACAACCTTATTATGCCAAGGCACTGCAAATAAAACGCGTCCATCATCAGTTTTAGGAATCATGATAGCATGATCATTTGGTACAAATTCTTTATCCAAAACAAGGTGTACGCCTTGGCTAACACAAACAATGTCTCGTGATTTTGGAGCATCCATTTTTATAATGTCATCAACAAACACACCCGTTGCATTTACGACAACCTTTGCATTAATTTCAAACTGATCACCTGTTTCCTGATCTATTGCTGAAACGCCTGAAATTTGTCCATTGGTTTTATTTAAACCCACAACTTTCATGTAGTTAATAGCAGTACCCCCATTTTCCACAAAAGTCTGACATAGATTAATACCATAACGAGCATCATCAAACTGACCATCATGGTAAACGACTCCACCTCTTAGTTTATCTTTAACTAATGTTGGAATATGTTTTAATGTTTTTTTACGTGAATAAGGTAATGATCGGCCTAGACCTAATCGTCCAGCCATTAAATCATAAGCAGTTAAACCCAAAGTATAATAAGGCTTAACCCACCATTTGTAACTCGGAATAATGAAAGATTGATCTTTAACTAGATGTGGAGCATTTTGTTTCATCAAACCTCTTTCCCTAAGAGCTTCTAAAACCAAAGAAATATTTCCTTGAGCTAAATAACGAACGCCACCATGAACCAATTTTGTACTTCTACTAGAAGTACCTTTAGTAAAATCATTTTGTTCTAGTAATAAAGTCTTCAAACCTCTTGTTGCTGCTTCAAGTGCGGCTCCCAAACCTGAAGCTCCTCCTCCAATTATTACAACATCCCATTTCTGAGAATTGTCCCTCAAGTTAAAGATCATTTTTTCTCTTACCATTACCATCTTTCTCTTACTTATTACTCATTTACTTATTCGAATCCTGAAAACCAGTATCATCTTTTTTATTTAGCTCCTTATCAAGCAAGTCAGAAAAGAAACAATAAAAACGATCTATGGTAGCTCCATATTCAAATGTGAAATCATTTTGCTGTTCCATGTTTATTGTTTTTAATAATACATTTTATAATCAGATACTTTGTTATACTATGCAGTCTGGGAAAAAATAAATAAGCATAGCTTATTTTTGTATTTTTATTCTCTTGTGCAGACAAACTTAAAAAAAATACATAGCTATGCAAAGTATATCTTTATTTAATTCATTATTTAGAAAATCTCTTGATAGAAATCGTGAAATTATTGATTACTAGGAGTATTGAATATTTTCTTAAACCCTAAGAATACATTGATAACAATTCTGATATTCCTCTTTCTATAAAAAATTAATTTTTAGGCTTAAATATCCCAATTCTTTGAACGACCTAAAGCTTTATCCCAGCCTGTAATTAATCTATGATATTCCTCCTTAGGCATAACTGGCTCAAATTTTCTATCAATGGCCCACTGGCTCTGAATATCTTCAACACCATTCCAATATCCAACTGCTAAACCAGCTAAGTAAGCTGCTCCAAGAGCGGTTGTTTCAAGAGTTTTAGGTCTGAATACTGGTGCATCAAGTATATCTGACTGGAATTGCATTAAAAAGTCATTAATAGCTGCTCCACCGTCAACTCGTAGTTCTCTAATCTCGATACCAGCATCAGCCTCCATAGCTTTTAACACATCCATAACCTGAAAAGCAATTCCTTCCAAGGCTGCTCGAGCTATATGTGCCGCTGTTGAACCCCGAGTTAAGCCTACAATAGTTCCTCTAGCATACTGATCCCAATGTGGAGCTCCTAAACCAGTCAGAGCTGGAACCATAAACACACCACCATTGTCTACAACCGAAGTTGCTAATGCCTCTACGTCAGCAGATGACTTAATGATACCTAGCCCATCGCGTAACCATTGAACAATGGCACCACCCATGAAGATACTTCCTTCAAGACAATATGTGGTTTCACCATTAATTTGCCAACCTATTGTAGTAAGTAAGTTATTTTTGGATTTCACAGGTTTATTTCCTGTATTACAAAGCATGAAACAACCAGTTCCATATGTATTCTTAACCGAACCTGGCTTTATACACATTTGTCCGAAAGTTGCAGCTTGCTGATCACCTGCTATTCCTGAAATAGGTACCGCATGTGCAAAAAGAGTGGTTACGGTATGCCCGTAGATTTCTGAAGATGATTTTACTTCAGGAAGCATATTCGTAGGAATATTAAGAAGTTCTAACATCTCAGGATCCCACTCCAATGTATTGATATTATATAATAAAGTTCGACTTGCATTTGAAACATCAGTCACATGAACTCCACCTTGGGTTAATTTCCAAATTAGCCAAGAATCAATTGTTCCGAATGCTAATTTTCCTGCTTCAGCTTTTTCACGAGCACCTTCTACATTATCAAGAATCCATTTCACTTTAGTTCCCGAAAAATAAGAATCAATGATTAAACCCGTCTTATGCTGGATCATATCTGCATGTCCATCAGCTCTTAACTTATCACAATATTTAGAAGTACGACGATCTTGCCAAACGATAGCGTTATAAATTGGTTGACTAGTCTCACGATCCCAGACTACTGTTGTTTCTCTTTGATTGGTTATACCAATACCAGCAATACTTAATCCATTGACTCCAGCTCTTGCGATAGCTTCAGCAGCAACACCAACTTGTGTCGACCAAATTTCATTAGCATCGTGCTCTACCCAACCAAGTTGAGGGAATATCTGAGTAAATTCTTTTTGAGCAGAACTTACCATCTCACCTTTCTTGTTGAAAACAATTGCTCTCGAACTAGTTGTACCTTGATCTAATGATAGAATAAACTTGCCTTTCATTTTAACTTTAATTTTGGGGTTTGGTAAGTAAATATTTTTTTTTAGTGGTAAACTAAAGTAAAATCTCAAATCGATTTAGTAACGATATCAATCTGTAATCGCTTCATAAGAGCAAAAAGATAGTATTTATTATTGAATCGTCAGCACGTTCCTATTCTCAATAAACAATACTATATACTAGGGATTAGTAATATCAGCTTTAAAACTTTGTGAAAATGAAACAATAAGTTTATTTATCATTTATGAATTCAAATACCCCAAAGCTTCTATTCTCAGTTTAATACATATGGCAATGTAAAAGTTTGATATTTCTCAACTTGGTCTGCTTCCCACTTTGAGTCAAAACTTAATTCTTTAGCTTTTTTCATAACATTACTTTTGTGTAACGCTATATCAGGACGAGACACCAAAAAGAAAAAGGGCGATAATTTGTGAAATTATCGCCCTTTTTATTCATATTAATAGTTCTAATCTTCAGAATCTAACCATTTGCAAGTTCTTCCAACTGCTCTATTCCAATATTTTAAAGTTTTATCCAGTTTATCCTTTGGCATTTTTGCTTCGTAAACTTCTGTAATTTCCCAATGTTTTTTAATCTCATCAATATCTTTCCAATACCCTACAGCTAAACCTGCAAGATATGCTGATCCTAAAGCAGTAATTTCTTTAACATTAGGACGTACAACTGGGATATCTAGAATATCAGCTTGAAACTGCATGATGGTCTTATTTAATACTGTGCCACCGGCTCTAAGTTGAGTTAATGAATTCCCAGAGTCTCTTTCCATTGCTTTTAAAACATCACGAGAACGTAATGCTATTGATTCTAGTGCTGCCCTAGCAATATGTCCTGGTGTAGTTCCCATATTTAATCCCCAGAAAGTCCCACGAGCATACTGATCCCAATAAGGTGCTCCTAGTCCAGTAAATGCAGGTACAATAAAAACACCGCCATTGTCTTTCTCAGACAAGGCTAATTCTTCAATTTCCTCTACAGAATGAATCAGATTCATTTGGTCACGTAGCCACTGAATAACAGCACCCCCAATAAATACACTTCCTTCTAAAGCGTACGTCACCTTATCTCCAATTTGCCAAGCAATTGTTGTTACAAGGTCATTATTAGATGAGACAATTTGATCTCCTGTATTCATCAAAATAAAACAGCCTGTATTATAGGTATTCTTCACCATTCCTTTCTCTAGGCACATTTGTCCAAAAAGAGCTGCTTGTTGATCACCACAAATACCAGCAATCGGAATTTCATCCCCAAATAATGATTTAGAAGTCATTCCGTAAACCTCACTTGAACTTTTTACTTCCGGCAAAATACTTTTTGGAATATCTAAAAGCTCCAACAGTTCTTTATCCCATTCTAGAGTTCTAATATTAAACAACATGGTTCTACTGGCATTAGAAACATCCGTTACGTGGCATGCACCTTTAGTTAGTTTCCAAATTAACCATGAATCTACAGTTCCAAAAGCAAGTTTACCCTCTTCTGCTTTTTGTCTAGCTCCTGGAATATTATCCAACAACCACTTAATCTTAGTACCCGAGAAATAGGCGTCTAAAATTAATCCTGTTTTCTCTTTAATAGTACCAGCTAAACCTCTCTCCTTAAGCTCATCACAATATTGCGATGTTCTTCTATCTTGCCACACAATAGCATTTCCTATTGGTTTACCGGTTTCTTTATCCCAAAGAATGGTAGTTTCACGCTGATTGGTGATACCTATGGCTTTAATGTCTTTTGCAGTTAAACCTGCTTTCGCAATTACTTCTTCGGCCACTGAAGCCTGAGAATACCAAATTTCATTGGCATCCTGCTCAATCCAACTTAATCGCGGAGAATATTGCTCAAATTCTTTTTGGGATATCGCAATAATTTTACCATCTCTATCAAAAATGATAGCTCTTGAAATTGACGTTCCCTGATCTAAGGATAAGATATATTGTTGCATAACAGTCTATATATTAAATGATTATTTCAGAGAATCCGTTTTCTTAAGGATCTTGTCAACCGATATATTGAGAGAACCAACGTATTCATTCATCGTACCTAGAATAGCTAAACCACCTTCTGTTAGCTTATAGTATTTACGTGGAATTCCAGATTCCTGTTCGGCCCATTCTGAAGTCACCAATCCTTCTTTCTTCAATCTATTCAGAAGTGGATATATAGTTCCCTCAGCAATTTCAAGTGAAGTAAATTGATTCATATCACTTATGAGTTCGTAACCATAACAGGGACGAGAACGTAAGAGTAAAATGATAATATATTCAAGTAATCCCTTTTTATACTGGGATTTCCATTTGGCAATAAAATATTCGTTGTTTTCTGACTCCATAGTACCAAAAGATTGTTCATCTCAATATCGAGATATCAATAATTTTCAGTTCTAATCAAACTATTCCTGATTAGTATTACTGTCTTTTTTGATTTAAACAAGCTCGAAAAAAGCCTGCCTCCTACAAATATATTATAATAAATTAAAGAATATTTAAAGTCGACTCATGTTTTAATAGAAGAACGCATTTAAAGCTTAATTTCCAGTCATTAAATAATAGAAAACAAAAAAGGAGTTGCTGTATGCAACTCCTTTAATATATTCTAAACTAAGTTTTCTTATTTTTTGAAGATACCTAGGTCTTTCAAGTCTGAAGTTGAAACATAATCAAGGTGAGCAGCACACTTTGCCTTACCCATCTTAACAAATACCTCACAAGATGCTTGATACTTCTCATTACGAGTTGTATCTAATAACATCAAGTATCCCATAACGATATATCCAGCCATTTCAACCAAACGACGAGCGTGGAAATCCAAGAAGTCATTGTGATCTGCAGTAGCGTTAATCTCGCTTACTTTAGCAACAGCTACTTCGTACTTCTCAGTCATTCCCTTAAGAATTGTTCTGATGTACTCTAGCTGTGGATTAAGTTCTTCACCTTCGTAGAACTTAATTTGAGCAAGATACGAACCTGTAGTTACACCACGAACAGCAGCAACAACTTGTAATTGAGTTGTTCCTTCGTAAATGTTAGTAATACGTGCATCACGAACTAAACGCTCAATTGGGTAGTCTTTCATGTAACCCGAACCCGCATGAATTTGTAATGAATCGTATGCCACCTCGTTACAGAACTCAGAAGCAAACAATTTCAATAGAGGCGTGAATACATCAGCAATCTTCTGATATTTCTTCATCTCATTTCTCTCATCCTTATCTAAAGAACGATCCTGAGAAATATGGAAGTAGCATTTGTAAACATCAACCATACGACATGTTTCGTACAACATAGAACGAGAAGCATTCAACTTCGCTTCCATATTGGTCAACATTTCATAAACAGCAGGGAATTCGATAATTGCTTTACCAAACTGACGACGTTCTTTAGCGTAAGCTAAACCTTCACGGTAAGCAGCTTCAGAAATACCAACTGACTGTGCACCTACACCTAAACGTGCACCGTTCATCAATGACATTACGTACTTGATAAGTCCAAGTTTACGAGAACCTACCAATTCAGCAGGAGCATTAGTAAATACCAACTCACAAGTAGGGGAACCAATAATACCCATTTTATGCTCGATACGACGAACCTTAACAGCCATGTGCTTTTTGTCATAGATAAACATTGACAAACCACGACCGTCATTAGTACCTTCCTCAGAACGAGCAAGCACTAAAGATACATCACCATCACCATTGGTAATAAAACGCTTTACACCGTCCAAATACCACTGATCTTCTTCTTTATTATAAGTTGCCTTCAACTGTACAGCCTGAAGGTCAGAACCTGCATCTGGCTCAGTTAAGTCCATAGCTGCAGTAGCACCTTTGGCAAAACGAGGTAAGTAATTAGCCTTTTGCTCTTTTGAAGCAAATTCGTGAATTGTTTCAGCACAGTCCTGAAGACCCCAGATGTTAGCAAAACCACCATCTGAACGAGAAACAAGTTCAGCAGCCATTACGTAAGGTACAAGAGGGAAATTCAATCCATCGTACTCACGTGGAAGAGACATACCAATTAAACCTGCTTTTGTAAGAGCTTCATGGTTTTCAGCAGTTCCTTTTGCGTAAATAACACGATCGTTTTCAACTCTAGGACCTTCTTGATCAACACCTTCAGCATTAGGACCAATAATATCACCACAAATCTCACCAACAATTTCTAGTGTGCGATCGTAGCTATCCATAGCATCCTCAAAATCAAGAGGAGCATAATCATACTTATCTTTATCTTCGAAGCCACGCTCTTTAAGCGCAACAATTTTTTTCATTAACGGGTGTTCCAAATGGAACTTCATGTCCTCGTTATCTGTATAGAAATTAGCCATTTCTTTAGATGTATTTAATGGTAAGTCATAAGCAAAACACCTATCTCTTACCTTCTAATTACTAAATTTATTACTTGGTATTCTCTTTGTACTTTTTGATCATCTTAGGCACAACATCAGCAATATCACCTGTAATTATATAATCAGCGAAATTATTGATTGGAGCATTCTTATCTGTATTGATAGCAATAACCATTGCAGATTCTTCCATACCAGCAGTATGCTGAATCTGACCAGAAATACCACAAGCAATATAAAGCTTAGGACGTACAGTAACTCCTGTTTGACCTATTTGACGTTCGTGAGAAGCATAACCAGCATCTATAGCAGCACGAGAAGCACCAACTTCACCACCAATTACATCAGCCAATTCGTATAACTTATCGAAGTTTTCTTTTGAACCTACACCGTAACCACCAGCAACAATAATACCAGCATTCTTGATGTTTACCTTTGAAGCTTCCATGTGACGTTCAATAACCTTCACAATAAAATCTTCAGAGTTCAAATATTTCTCAACCTCAATTTTATTTACTTTCCCTTTGTAAGCTTCAGAACGAATCTCTTTCTTCATTACACCCTCACGTACAGTTGCCATTTGTGGGCGACAGTCAGGGTTAATAATCGTAGCAACAATGTTACCACCGAAAGCAGGACGAATCTGGTATAAAAGATCTTTGTATTCTTTCTTATTCTTTTTGTCTTCATGATCACCAATCATCAAACTCGTACAGTCAGCAGTTAAACCTGAATGAAGAGCTGAAGAAACACGAGGACCTAAATCACGACCAATGCTTGTAGCACCCATCAAAGCGATTTGAGGCTTCTCTTCTCCAAACAATTTTACAATGATTGAAGTATGAGGCAAAGTTGTGTATGGGTAAAGACGCTTATCGTCAGCCATCCATAAAGTATCAACACCAAAAGGAATAATTTGTTTCTCAACACCTTTAAGATCGGCACCAATAACAATAGCCTCAAGGTTGCAGTTTAAGTCATCAGCTAGCGATCTACCTTTAGTTAAAAGTTCAAGACTTACATCAGCAATCTGTCCCTCTTCTATTTCGCAATATACAAATATGTTATTCACGGTTCTTAATTTTAAAATTCTACATTGAAATGATAGGAAAAACCAATCGATTAACCAATAGTATGGTTAGCAATTAACTCTTTCATTAGTTCATCCATATCAGCATCGCTAGGCGCAAGGACTTTAGCTTCTTTAGCTTGAAACACGACATTTTCAATCGCTTTTACCTTTGTAGGTGATCCAGTTAAACCCAGTTCTTTAGCATCAGTATCGATATCGTTCACACTCCACTCTCCTATGTTAAGGTATGGACGGTTGTCGTGTAATGCGATATAATCTTCATCAGCATTCTGCATTTCAGAAACCGCTCTTGCGTGTTTGTATTTCATAACAAACTTCGCGTTACGTGGACGACAGTCAGGAGCAGAAGAATTTACAGTTATAACCATTGGAAGAGTTCCTTCTACAGTTTCAACACCACGCTCTATACGACGCTTAACAAGAATTTTACCTTTTTCAACTGAAACAACATCCTCAGCATAAGTAATCTGTGGAAAACCTAATTTCTCAGCAACTTGAGGTCCAACCTGAGCCGTGTCACCATCAATAGCCTGACGACCAGCAATGATAATATCAATCTTGCCCATTTTCTTTAGAGTACAAGATAATGCGTAAGAAGTAGCTAAAGTATCAGATCCGGCAAAAGCACGGTCTGATAAAAGTATACCATTATCAGCTCCTCGGTATAAACCTTCGCGAATAATTTCTGCAGCTCTACCTGGTCCCATTGTCAATAATGTGATCTCAGTTCCAGGGTATTTATCTTTTAGACGCAATGCTTGTTCAAGTGCATTTAAATCTTCAGGATTGAAGATAGCAGGCAAAACAGCTCTATTTACAGTTCCATCAGCTTTCATAGCATCTTTCCCAACATTACGTGTATCAGGAACCTGCTTAGCAAGAACAACAATTTTTAATCCTTTCATTGTTATATATGTTTTATCAGTTTATAATCGAATATCTTTCAAAATATCTCTGCTTTAACTCTTGTGAAAACAGAATAATCAGTCTCTTCGATTACAATTTGTTATTATTCAGATTTAAGCTTTATTCAGGCCTAGAATCAGGCTTAGCAAATATATGGAATAGACTACTTAAAACAAATTTATATAAGCACCTATCAATATAGGTAAAAGCTTTCATTTATCAACTCATAATCATCTCGTTAAGTCAATAATTAGATCAATAATAGAGCATGTTATATAAGAGCTTCTTCCATTTACAGCTCTCTACTCTACTCGGTTTTTAAAAAAATGATTTGAAATATTTTCTAATTTATTATTAATGGTAACTTTAATACCTCTGAATAAAATCATAAGTTTTTAAAATTCCTGAAAATATTTTTGCAGCAATTCTTTCAATGACAATGCTATGGACTGACGCTATGTATCTATCTAAAAAAGGACAAAAGC
>TARA_R110001583_G_scaffold8896_2_pt1 | contig 51038 bp, 46 predicted proteins | sample TARA_R110001583 | Tara Oceans TARA_R110001583 (sample SAMEA4398432) | marine metagenome | biome: Polar Biome; feature: [MES] marine water layer (ENVO:01000295) within the mesopelagic zone...; material: water (ENVO:00002006), including particulate matter (ENVO:01000060) such as...... | reverse complement strand
TCTTTTCTTGATGAAGAATTCTTCCATCACGTTTTCGTCAACCTTGGCTTTACGCATTTCTACACGCTTTTTCTGAACTGCAATACTATGCTTGTCATATTTTTCTTTCTCCCATGGAGTAGGAACAGGTGTATCAGGTGTAAGAATATCTTTCCACTTGATTGTTTCAGGATCGGTATTGGCTGTTACATTCAACTCCCAAGGTTCAAGATGTTCTGCGTCCATTTCGTAAGCCGTAGCCGAGGTGTAATATTCATCAGCTAAGTCAGCAAAATGGTGACCGAACTCGTGTACAAATAGGTATTCTTGGAAAGCATTATCGACAGCAGCAGTAATATACAAGTTATAAATACCTCCGCCACCATAAATGGAATCGTTCATTAAAATAGCAGTGAATTCGTAAGGAACGGCAGCAGCTGCATTACGAATCGTTTTGTTGTCATAGCCTAATGCATATCTCTCAGAATTGAATGCACCATAAGTAACTGAAAGTGCAGAACGCGTATGAATATCCTGATGAGGATGATTTACCCCTGAATCTGGAGATGGAGTTTCAACTGCTCTAATTGAGAATTTATCTTTGAACGAAGCATATGGCTCAGTATTTAAAAGAACCTCTGCAAAACGCTGAGCATCTTTCTTGAATTTAGCCATATCTTCCTTAGCATATCCTTCACCCAATACCACAATGTCAACTTGCTTTTCAGGTTTCCCATTGACAACAATATCAATTGTATTGTAATGATTTGTTACTGGATTGGTAAATGCACGGTGATGCTTAGGATTTACCTTATAAGTCCAAACTGGATCAAATCCATTTTTGATATTTCTTTTTAAAATAGTAACATTTACTTCATTTTTAGGCCATGGAAAACGAAGTGATTCGTGGAAACTGCCCCATTCCTTATCAGCATCAGGAGTTGTTTCCCATTCGCCATAAATACTCGCAAAACCTCTTGAATAAAGTAGTTTCCCAGTTTTGATGTCTTTTACCTCGAAAAAATATTTACCTAATTTTAGTTCATCTATCAATATGGTCTTACTTCCAGCCCATTCGCCATCATTCACCATTTGGTCGAAAGCAAAGTGTTCTTCTCCTGAATTTCCAACATGATTGTAATCCAATCGCATAGTTGCAGAAGTAAAATAATCAGCATATTGTGCCTGAGCGTAAATGGAAAATCCCACTAGCATTAAGGCAAATACAAAAATCTTTTTCATAGTATTAGTGTTTAGCTTTGTTTTTCTTTAAGTCCACAATATAAGGAATATCTCGGTTTGGAAATATGCTTAATGTCATAATTCAATTCGTTCTAAACTTTCAATTGAATAAGAATTTACTGAGAAGTAAAAGTGATATTTTCATAAATTATGATGGATATTATTGAGGATGTTATATTTTTGTCGGAATATAGAATTGATTCTTATAAAGGACTATACTTTCTAAGAGCAAATATATTATTGACCTATAAAAGCCACATTAAAAAATGAAATACATTTTATTCCCCTTTAAGCTGTTATACAAAATTTACTTTTTACTTTATTTTGTATTGACTTTAGTGCTATTTTATCCACTATTCAAGTTTTTTCTATCTAAGAAAGAACGCTTTCCTGCAGCTTTTAAAATAATTAGAGTGTATGCCAGAGTGTGGTTATATGGTTCAGGTATTTATTTAAGAGTTAAGGGGAAAGAGAATATTTTAAGAGACCAACCCTTCTTAATTTGTTCTAATCATACTTCATTTCTCGACCCTGCACCTTTGTATGCGATTTTCGATCAGCGTTTTGTGTTTACAGGTAAAAAGGAAATTGAAAAATGGCCTCTCTTCCATATCTTTTATACTTCAGGTATGAATATCTTAGTAGATAGACACAACAGGTTAGGTGCCTTAAAGAGTTTTAAAGCTATGATGGATGTGGTAAAGGATGGTCATCCTCTCGTTATATTACCTGAAGGAACTATACCTCCTAACGCACCCCAACTTGGTGAGTTTAAATCAGGAGCTGTATCTATTGCCATTAAAATGGGAATTCCAATTTTGCCAGTTACTCAAACTACCAATTGGAGAAGGTTACAACGAAGCAGTTTGTTTAAAGGAAATGCATGCCCTGGGGTAGCTGAGGTTGTTATTCACCCACCAATTTCAACAGAAGGATTAACAAAGGCAGATACGGAGGCTCTTCAAGAGAAACTTAAGGCAATAATTAATCAACCGTTGCATGAAAAATATGGCGTATAAGGCCATACTCTATTGATTGAAAAGAATACAAGAAGGCTTGCTCTGAAGTGAAAACTTTGGAGCAAGCTTTTTTTATAATTTGATGATTGATGTAATCAAGAGTAAGACCTAATTGATTTTGATAAGATTTATATCAAAAATAAGAACAGCCCCTCCAGGAATACGACTATTACCATAAGGACCATATGCTAAATGAGAAGGAATTAAAAGTTTGCCTTTACCACCTTCTTTAAAATAGGGAATTCCCTCCGTCCAACCAGCTATAACTCCATTTAAAGGAAAAGAAATCCCATCTGCATCACTTTCGTCAAACACAGAATTATTGGTGAAATATCCCTTATAAGCAACAGTTACATTAGAGCTTGCTGTAGGTTGCTCTCCAGTTCCAGCCTCTTCAATCATATAATATAATCCAGACGCACTTTTCTCTGCAACTAGGTCATTATCTTCGATATATTGTTTTATTTCAGCTTCATTCTCTACTGTGTAATCTTTGACTTTTATCTCTTTAATGTCTGAATCGCATGATGCAAAAAGTGCAATCACTAGAATTAATAGGGTATATCTCATTTTCTTTTTTATTTGTTTCGAAGCAAATATAGGAAAATATCATTGCTTTCAAAGTCGTACTCAAACAGTAAGAATGATCAAAATTATAACTATGTTTTTATAGAATAATATTTCGATTAGGCTTTCTAGTATTTTTAAAATACTTTCAAGAAAAATTAGAAAAGACATAAAGTTTTATGTGAATACAAATAATTTTAATGTCGGATAACAAAACCATAAACCATTATAAAATGAGTACTTCTCAAACTTCATTCAAGGGCTTTGTTTTGCCAATGATTATCATTGGAGCCTTATTCTTCATTTTTGGCTTTGTAACATGGCTGAATGGAATCCTAATCCCATACCTACAAATTGCATGTGACCTGACTGACTTTCAAGCGATGTTTGTAGCATTTGCATTTTATATCGCATATACTATAATGGCTCTTCCTTCGTCGTGGATTTTGAAGAAAACAGGCTTTAAAAATGGGATGATGGTTGGTTTATGGGTTATGGCGGTAGGAACATCGATTTTTATACCAGCGGCAATTACTAGAACTTATATGACATTCTTAATTGGCCTTTTTGTTATGGGGACAGGTCTGGCAATTTTGCAAACGGCTTCAAATCCATATGTAACGGTAATTGGACCAAAGGAGAGTGCTGCTCGTCGAATTAGCATTCTTGGAATCTGTAATAAATTTGCAGGAGCCATGGCTCCTCTGATTCTTGCTTATTACATTCTTAATGATGGAGATGCTTTTAAGCTAAGTCTTGAAACGATGGATGCTGTTGCACGTGCTTCAGCTCTAGATACATTAGCTGCTCGCGTAATTAACCCTTATATTGTAATGACTGTTGTTCTTTTACTTATGGGTTTTGGTGTTCGTATGGCTCCACTTCCAGAGGTTGATGTAACAAAAGTTGATGAGAATGAGGATGAAGTACTCTCAGAAAAAAAGACAATTTTTGGTTTTCCTCATTTGGTTTTGGGTGTAATAGCTTTATTCTTTTATGTAGGAGCTGAGGTTGTTGCTGGCGATACGATTATTCGTTATGGTATTTCATTAGGAATAGAAATGAATGTTGCTAAAGCTTTTACTTCATATACTATGGTTACTATGGTTGTTGGGTATTTATTAGGTGTTGCTTTAATTCCTCGATATATAAGTCAACGATTTGCTCTTCAAATGTCAGCGATCTTAGGTGTTGTTTTCTCGTTAGGAGTGGTACTAACATCGGGACTGACTTCAGTTATTTTTGTTGCCTTTTTCGGATTTGCTAACGCATTGGTTTGGCCAGCAATTTGGCCGCTTGCATTATCTAATCTAGGCCGTTTTATAAATACGGGTTCAGCTCTGCTTATTATGGCCATCTCAGGAGGTGCAATTATGCCTTTGGTTTGGGGTAGCTTATCAGATTCATTCGGAAGCCAACAAGCTTATTGGCTTATGATTCCTTGTTATCTATTTATCCTATTTTATGCGATTAAAGGTTACAAGATGAGATCGTGGAAATAGTTTGTAACTAGTAAAAAGAAGTATCTAGATTTACAAGCATTGAAAGAACTAATATGAAGATATATAGTGTAAAACAAATAGCCTCCAATGAATTAAAGCTCAATGGGAACTCAGAGAACCCAATTTGGGAGCAGGCGGGTATTATTAGCGATTTTTCGTTTCCATGGGAAAATCGAACAGCACCTAAAACTATATTTAGAGCTTTATACGACGACAAATATTTTTATTTCAGATTTGATGTAGAAGATGAGAATGTATTGACATTTGTGAAGGATAATCATAAAATGGAGGTGGTTCATTCTGATAGAGTTGAGATGTTTTTCAGACAAGATGAAAATCTCGATCCATATTATTGCTTAGAGATGGACGCCTTAGGGCGCGTACTAGATTATAAGACTCGATATTACCGTAATTTTGAATATGAATGGAGTTGGCCTGGCCCTGAAAGTATTGTTGTAAAAGCATCGGAAACTAGCAAAGGTTATATTGTTGAAGGAAAAATTACATTATCATCTTTAAAAGAGCTGGGCTTATTAAATGATAATATTCTGCAAGCAGGCCTATATCGAGGATACTGTATGAGACTTCCTAATCCTGAAGGAAAATTAAGATGGATATCTTGGATAAATCCAAAGGTTGACAAACCAGATTTTCATATTCCTTCTTCATTTGGGCTTTTAAAGTTTGAAATAGAATAAAATCATAAGTGATTTATAACGACTAGTTTATAAATTAATAAACCCCAATTTACGATTATTAGTAAATTGGGGTTTTTCGTAAATATATATCTATTTAGATCTAACTCAGTATACTTAATAAAGAGAATGTTCTTAATAAATAACTCCAATGAGTTAAACCATCTTATTTTGTTCAATTTTCATTAATAAGTCATAAATGATTGAAGTTCCTTGAGTTGAGTCAAGAAGTGAATCAGGAGTTATATTACCTAATTCTTCATTCTCAGTTTCAATCCAATTTATGAAATTAGCTTTATTACCAAAGATTGCAATGCCTTTTTCTAGGAGTTCTTTCATGTGAATATAATTTTGGTTTATTGTTATTTTGTTCAAATAGGACTAGTATTCTGATACCTCTCTTAAATGGTATACTCTACGATATTTACATTTAATTTTGTCATCTACACCCTTAAGTTTTAAAATAATCTCTATTTGATAGAAATTGTAGTCAACTAAGAGGAAATTTATATCTCACACTATATTACTAAAAAATGAGGACTTATTCATGTTAAATTATCAAAATATTCATTAAAATAAAGCATTATTTGTTTTCATTTTTTGATGATTAAGTATGATTGTTAATATTTCATTTATTTAGGAATGATAAGTTGTTTAGAACTAATCTAAAGAGTTAGAATGCCAGATGTTGCTTATTAGACTTATCAGTATATTTACTTGTAATTGTTTTATAAACTCTTCAAAGCACCAAAATATATAAGAATTTAGATTAATAGGTATTAACAATATTCCAATCTATTAAATCATGTTAAATCATGTTAATTTGTTAGTTTGTCCAGTCAGATATCATATTCATCAAATCGGATTGAAATATATTCTTCATAATTAAATAAAAGGTCATAATTTTAATAAACCAAAGCTATTGTAATTAATATGAGATAGTAGAAAGAGACCATATTAAATATGGACTTGATTAATTGCAATACGACCCTATACACTCTCACTCCTAAATAAAGGAATTATTATCGATCTTACTTTTTTTTTGAGAAAAGAATATGATGAGGCGAAGAAAAGAAAAAGTCTGGGAATCGGAACGAAACAAGATTGTTACTGATTTACAGGATAAATTTCATTATAGTGGTGACTTTAAGGTAAGTTTTGATACAGCTTATTTTATTATGAGTGCTATCGATTTAAATGTCGTTTGGGCTAGTAAAAAAAGCATCGAGATTTTAAATCTTCCTCCTGTAGTTCTTGAAAATTACACTTTTTTGGAACATATAGTTGAAAATACTCATCCTGATGATGTTTCTAAGATTGAAACATACCTTGATCTTGCCAAACAAGAAAAAGATTTCACTTTCTCTGAAATACTAAGCCTGAAACATTCTGACGGAAGTTGGAGAGATATTTTTATGAATATCGTTGTAGGTACTAAGTATCCTAATAATTTTCCTGAACAACTTTTTGGATGCATTGTTGATTTAACTAATCAGTTAAACAATCGGCATAATAATACGGCAGATTCTATTAGTTCAAAGTTAAACGATGAGTTAGAGTTAATTTCTACTCTAACAAAAAGGGAGGTAGAAATTCTCAAGTTGATTGTAACAGGATTTACCGACAAGGAAATCGGTATAGAGTTAAATATTAGTTACTACACTGCCGATACTCATAGAAAGAATATTATTAATAAATTACAAGTAAAGAATACCGCGTGCCTGGCATACACGGCCGGGAAATTAGGAATATTCTAGCTCCATTTTGGATTTAGAAACATTGGACCTTTATCTTATTTAGTCTAATTAAGATAACAACTCTCTTCGGAAACTCACGAGTTTTCATTTTATAAGTAAATATATTGTTCGGTACGAAGGGGCTTTATAAATAAGTACTCTAGGGCAATATCTATCAAAATACCCATTTTCGGGTATTGATGTTTATTTGAAAGCATAATAGATTTACTAAACGCAATCTTAAGTTTATTAATAAGCAATTACTAAGATTGCATACTATAGTAAGTTCCATTTTAGAATAATAAATGGGACTGAAAGAGCGAAGCTGTGCTGAGCTACTCCTATAAAGATCTGATTTTATCAGACTTTCCGGACTTTATCGACCCTTAAAAAACTAACCATTGAAAGTATTAAAAAGAACATATAGATGGTATGCCTTATATACACGATCTCGATCGGAGAAGAAGTTATATAGTGAGCTTGAGAAAAAAGGTATTGAAGCTTACTTGCCATTAAAAAAGGAACTTCGTGTTTGGAGTGATCGTAAGAAATGGGTTGAAACACCTTTATTTAATTCATACGTGTTCGTTAAGGTAAGTGATCGTGAGTATTATGATGCTGTTAACTCATATTGGGCTGTTCGCTACGTTTGTTTTGAAAGTGGTGCCGTTCCAATTCCAGATTCTCAGATTGAATCATTAAAGTTGTTTCTCGAAGATACGAAGCGTGATGTTGAGCTTACTCAAAGTAGTATGAAAAAAGGAGATCACCTTGAAGTAACTCTTGGCCCGTTAAAAGGTGTTCGTGGGGAACTTCTACAATTAAGAGGACAGCATAGAATTGTTCTCCGTTTCATAAGTTTGGGTTGCTGTGTTCATGCTGATATTTCAATGGATGAAGTCAAGCGTTTGAGGACTCCTGTAGAGGTAAATTATGGCAAAAATTAATTCGTTTTTTTTGTTTTTATATTCATACAAAGCTGGAACAAGGCTGTATATTCTTTGGAACAAGCTTGGATAAGGCCGTTTATGTTATAAAGTAGATAAGGGCTTATACTATTGATTGAGATTATTCTTTTAAATAGATCCTGATATTATGAGGCTATTATTCATATTGAAAAAATCGCCTATTAAGTATTAATAAAACGCTGAAAAAAAATAGATTCTTACCTAGATAATCACACTGTACTCTCTTTTAGAATTAGCAATGTTACAGACGTAGAAATTATACTGCCTCTGTTTATATCCCAAAAAACTATGGCAAGTATAAAAGATAAATTGATAGCTGGACTTGTAGGACCTGTGATTATTTCCCATCGTTATGGTAAAGCTTATATAAGGAGCAAGCCAAGTAGTGTTAAGAATCCACGGACTCCAGGTCAAGTAAATCAGCGTGGGAAATTTAAAGCTGCTACTCAGTTTGTAAGTCGGAATCTAGATGAATTAATTAGACCTTATTGGAATCCTGAAGCAAGAAGAAACGCGATGAGTGGTCAAAATTTATTTTGTAAACTTAATACCCATGCATTCGACTCCGATGGTTTTCCTGATATCACAAGATTAAAGCTGACCACTGGGAATTTAGGTGAGGTTAATAATTTAAGATTGGAAATGACTGACGATACGATCATTCGATTTATTTGGAATAATAACTCTCGGGACAAAAAGACAAGCGAAGAAAACCAATTCAAACTGTTTGGGATGAATTTAGATTTAGTAGTAAAAGAATTACCCTGCAATGCAGTTAGAAAGCATGAAGCATTTGTTCTGGATTTAAAGCAAAACACATTTTCTTATTTATTCTGTTTCTTTTGGAATCCTCAATTGCAATTAGCGTCAAATAGCGAGTGGATTGATTGTACGTAAGACTTAAAACCAAAACAGGGAAATATTAAGAAAGGAAGAATATTAATTCTAAAACTGATACCTACCATGGAAAACAACACATATCAAGTAGAAGTTAATAAACTTATTGAAGTTGGAAATTATATCTACAAACAACTTGGACATGGTTGCCAAGAAAAAGTTTATAAAGAGGTTATGGAGCTTGAGTTGGAGTTGAGAAACATTCCTTATTCAAGGAAAGCAAAACCAAATTCCAATACTCGAAATAATAGTGAGGAGTTTATATGTTTTGATAAAATAGTTGTTGGATTAGACACACATTCATTTTTATCAGAAGAGCAAGAGAATAAATTCATGGATAGCTTAAAAGATGTTGATTCACCGGTAGGCTTACTTTTTAATTTTGGCTATAAAAATCTACAATACATCAAAGTAGGTGGGCAATGCGTGTTGCAGTAGATTGAAATGAGAATCAATAATTTTATTTTGGTTCAGAGTCGTGACATAGGTTTAGACTGTACAAAGTTTAAATCGAGAGGGTTGATATTAAGATTGCCAATGAATTTATTTTTTTTATATAAATAATACGCGATGGACAACAATAAGGAGGTGAAGAAGAAAATTCTTCAATATATTCTAGAAGCAACAGCTTCAGATATAAATGATGTTAATGACAATACTTTACTTTTTGAGGAAGGTCTTTTTGATTCAATGGGACTCTTATTTCTTATTGATTTTATAAGAGATGAGTTTAATGTAGAAACTAAAGATGACGAGTTAGTTGTAGATAATTTTGCATCTATAAACAGTATTGCAACTTTTATCTTAAACAAATTTGAATTAATAAAGTCCAAGAAATTGATCAATACTTCTAAATAAAATGTGTGGAATAGCTGGCTTTTACCCTTGCTTTAAAAGGGACGATTCTTTAAATGTTTTGAAGAGTATGCTTACTCGTATAAAACATAGAGGTCCTGATCAAAGTGGTATTTTACTGACAAATGATATAGGTTTAGGGAGCGTTCGATTAAGTATTCTAGATCTTGATAATGGGCGTATGCCTTTATCAAATGAAAATGAATCTAAGTGGATTGTTTTTAATGGAGAGATTTTTAATCATTGGGAATTAAGAAAAGATCTAGAAAAGAAAGGTCATATTTTTAAGACAAACACTGACACAGAAGTTGTATTGCATTTGTATGAAGAATATGGAGTTAAATCTTTAAATAAATTGAATGGTCAGTTTGCTATTGCAATTTGGGATACACATAACAACGAGTTATTTCTTGCGCGAGATAGGGTTGGTATAAGACCTTTGTTCTATTCAAAAGTAAATGAAGGTATTGTGTTTGCTTCTGAAATGAAAGCGCTATTTGAACATCCTGATATAGAAGCACAAATTTTGCCTTTGGCTCTAACACAAATTTTCACTTTTTGGACAACCTTATCACCACTTACTATTTTTAAGGATATTCTTGAAGTTCAGCCAGGTCATTATATTTTAGCAAATGCAAAAGAGATTAATGAGGAGAAATATTGGGAATTACCTCTTTGTAAGCGAGATGAGTATCAAGATATCTCGTTGAAAGAGGCTATTGATGAATTTCGAGATCTTTTTTCTGATGCAGTTAAGATAAGATTGAGAGCCGATGTTCCTGTTGGGGCTTATTTGAGTGGAGGTCTTGATTCAAGTATTACCACCTCATTTATTAAAGAAAACAATCATGAAAAGTTGAAAACATTTTCTTTGGGCTTTGTCGATAAGGAATTTGATGAAACAGATTTTCAGAATAAAGCTGTACAGTTTTTTGAAACAGATCATAAAAGTATTAAATGTGGAAGTAATGATATCTCACAGATATTTTCTGATATAATTTGGCACTTAGAAACACCAATTTTGAGAAGCTCTCCATCTCCAATGGCTCTTTTATCAGAATTGGTGAAAAAGAATAATATAAAGGTCGTTATAACAGGAGAAGGAGCTGATGAATTATTAGGAGGATACAATATTTTTAAAGAGGCTCTAATTAGACAGTTTTGGGCTAAAGACCCAAAATCTAAATATAGACCTTTATTATTAAAGAGATTATATCCTTACATGTCTCAGCTGAATGGAGCAAAAGCTTTAAACCTTTTTTTTTCTTATAAACTTTCTGAAACAGACTCATTAGTTTATTCACATTTACTTAGATGGAATAACACTTCTCGAATTAAAAAATACTTTTCTAACGACTTGAAGACTGAACTCAATGATTATCATCCCATTCTAGAATTGGAAAATAAAATTGGAAACGAATTTAAGGATGTAGATCTTTTGTCGCGCGCACAATGGCTTGAAATAAAGTTATTTATGTCTGGGTATCTGTTGTCTTCTCAAGGAGATAGGATGGCAATGGCCAATTCAGTTGAAGGTAGATATCCATTTTTAGATCATCGGGTTATTGAATTCTGTATGAAACTCCCTTCAAAGTTTAAAATAAAGTGTTTGGACGAGAAATTTTTATTGAAAAAAATGATGGACGGTAAACTACCTGATGAAATAATCAATAGACCCAAACAAGCCTATAGAGCACCTACAATAAATAATTTTGATTCTGCTTACTTCAAGAATATGTTGTCGGAAAAACAAATTATATCAGCAGGTATATTTAATTACAAAATGGTTAAAAAACTTGTTTTGAAAATGAATTATAATAAGAACATTTCAGAAGTTGACAAGATGGCTTATATGGGAATTTTGTCAACTCAAATTATAGATGATTTGTTTGTGAAGAAGCATAGAGGCGATTTAAAAGAATCGGATATAATTGATTGTGAATTAACTATTTTGAATTAAATAAATTTGATATGGAGATAAAGACAAAAGCATTTTCTAAAGATATCTTGAATCTTGAAAATATCGAATTAGTTTGTGATGATATTTGTCAGAAACTGAGAAATAATATTAAGAAAAAACTAGGACGAAGAGGAGCTATTATAGGAATTAGTGGCGGAATTGATTCTTCAGTTGTACTCGCTCTTGCAGCTCGTGCATTAGGTAAGGGAAATGTAATTGGAGTTTTATTGCCAGAAAGAGATTCTAGTCCTGATAGTTTAATGTTGGCACAAAAATTGGCTGAAAAATTTGGTGTTAAAACCTTTGTTGAAGATATAACAAATGCACTCCATGGGTTTGGATGTTACGAACGCAGGGATGAAGCTGTATCAAATATTTTTCCAGATTTCAACCCTTTAAGGGATAAAGCGAAGATTGAAATTAAACAGAGTATTTCGCAGAACATTCCGAGTTTATTTTCATTAACAGTGGTTAGACCAGATGGATCTCAAGTAAGTAAACTTTTACCTGCTAAGGAATATTTGCAAATAGTTGCTTCCACTAATTTTAAACAACGTAGTAGAATGTCAATGTTGTATTATTATGCTGAAAGCTTTCATTATTCTGTTGTTGGTACACCTAATAAGCATGAGGTGGAACAAGGTTTTTTCGTAAAATATGGTGATGGAGGAGCTGATGTTATGCCAATAGGACATCTTTATAAAACTCAAGTTTATCAGTTAGCTGAATATTTGGGTGTACCTCAAGAGATTATTGACCGTACTCCAACAACAGACACATATAGTGCAGAGCAAACACAAGAAGAATTCTTTTACCAAATGCCTTTTCAGCAAATGGATCTTTTGTGGTATGCATGGGAAAATCGATATAATATTGAAGATGTCGCCAGTGTTTTCCAAAAACCGGTAGATGAAATTCATAATATTTTTAAAAATTTTGCTAGAAAACAGAAAACTACTGAATATCTACGCTTATCACCTATTTTTTGATTATTATTTATTTTAAGAAAGGCATAAAATGAATGTTGTTGACTATTTATTTTCAAACTCAAGTACCCTTGCAAAGGATCTTGTAATTGGACCAAAGGAAAGCATATCGTATAGGCAAATATATCAGGATAGTTTAAGGCTCGCCAATTATCTGAAAAATGAACAAGGAGAGGAACAGCATATCATATTAGCCAGTGAAAATTCTGTTTTTTTTATGACTGTATATTTGGGAATTCTTAAATCTGGTAATATTTGCATTCCAATCGATCCAACAATCGAGCAAGAGAATTTAAACTACATTATAAGGTCAACAGAAAGTAAATGTATTTTTTGTTCTGATATATTTAATAAGCTTGTTTCATCTTCAGAGATAAATCGAATAGATGCAAGTCAGCTTGATGATATAATTAGAAATCAAAGCATAATAGGATTGACTTTTTCTGATGCCTTTGATCAAAATAGGACAGCTGAAATTTTGTTTACATCAGGGTCGACAGGAACTCCCAAGGGTGTTATAATCAGTCATCAGAATATTATTGCAAATACCAAGTCCATTATTGGTTACCTGCATTTAGGGATACGGGATATTATGGGAGTGGTTTTACCTTTCTACTATTGTTATGGTTTGTCTTTATTGCACACGCATATTAAGGTTGGAGCTTCATTAGTACTCATTAATAATTTTATATTTCTAACTTCAGTTATCGCTGATCTTAAGAAGTACGGTTGTACTGGGTTTGCAGGTGTTCCAAGTCATTTTCAAATTCTTTTAAAAAAGTCTCAAACATTTAGGAAGACTAACTTTCCAAAACTTCGATATGTTACTCAGGCAGGTGGGAAGCTTCATGATATCTTTATTGAAGATTTCATTAATACTTTTCCAGACATAGATTTTTTTGTCATGTATGGACAAACAGAGGCTACAGCTCGATTGTCGTATTTACCACCTGATCAATTAAGAGCAAAAATGGGATCAATTGGTAAGGCTATTCCTGGTGTAATATTGAATGTACTCGATGAAAAAGGGAATAAAGTTGATGTAGGTCAGGTTGGAGAGATTGTCGCAAGTGGCGATAATATTATGCAAGGCTATTACAAGGATGATGAAGTTACAAGTTCTGTTTTAAGAAATGGATGTTTGTATACTGGGGATTTAGGTAGAGTCGATGAGGATGAATTTATTTTTCTAGAAAGTCGTAAAAAAGAAATTATAAAAGTTGGTGGGAAACGCGTAAGCCCTAAAGAGATTGAGAAAATTATTTTATCAGTTCATGAGGTTGTTGATTGTACAATTATTGGCGTTTGTGATGACTTATTGGGTGAGGCCATTAAAGCAATTATTGTTTTGAAAACTGGTGCTGAAGAGAGTGCAATTAAGAAGTCTATTTTACAAAGATGTCATGAGAAGCTCCAAATTTATAAGATACCTCAAATTATAAGTTTTGAAAGAGCTATGAAATTTAGTTCTACAGGAAAGAAAGTAAAATCTCGTTCTATCATTTGATTCGAATAAAAATAATTATAGATATAATTTCAAACGATATACTTATGAAAGTCAAGAAATTTTTAATTCTTCTATTATTATTATCTATCGTCTCATGTATTCCACAGAAAAAGACAATATATATGAGAGATGTGAGTGGTAAAAAAGAATATATCAATCTTTATACAAAGGCTGTTGAAATAACGGAAGCATATACCATTCAGGTAAGGGATTATATCTACATAAGAGTTTTAACACCTGATGAAGCTATTGCCGGTCTTTATAATCTTAATACAGGTCAGGAGGGTACGAATAATTTCGGAGATCCTGCAAGTTTGCGTTACCAGAGTTATCAAGTTAGTGACGAAGGCGAGATTGACTTCCCTTATATTGGAGAGATAAAGGTGGTCGATTTGACAATAAAGGAAGTGAAAGCAAAAATGCAAAGTATATTAAAAAATCACATTGATACTTTTACCCTTCAGGTTCAATTAACTAACACGCAATTCACAATATTGGGAGAAGTTAATGTTCCAGGTCAGTATAATATGAGTAAAGATCAAATAACTATTTTCGAGGCGATTTCGTTAGCTGGAGATCTAACTATTTATGGAAAGAGGAGAAAGGTGAAAATTGTACGTCCTTCGACAGATGGGACTAAAACTATTACTATTGATTTAACTGATTTAAACCTCGTTGATAGTCAAAACTATTATATCCAACCTAATGATCTGATCTATGTTGAACCTATTAAAGCTAAGATGTTTGGGTTCGGAGAAAGCTTCTCTTTAAGTTTAATTACAAGTTTGATTACTTTTTTCTTATTGGCTAATTCAATAAGATAATTTGTTTTTACCTCTTTCCTTAAAGCAGTTAATATAAGTATAGCATTTATTATTCTTTATTACCTTACACTTAAATTATGTATCATTCAAATAATAATAATTCTTTCATTAATGATGATATGTTCAGTTTTGAGAATGATTATAAAACAGAGAAGCCAAATATTCTAAAATGGATTTATTTATTTCTGAGTAAGTGGTATTGGTTTGTTGGTTTTATTTTCATAGGATTATTGGTTGCTTATTTTGTAAATAGATATACAATACCGATTTATAAAGTAGATGCTACGGTTCTGATAAAGAGTGAATCTCAAGGTAATATGTCAGAAGAGATGGCTATGATGAGTGGCTTTTCTACTCCTGATATGCAGAATTTTCAAAATCAAATAATTCTGTTGAAAACTGAATCTTTGATACTTAACACTTTAGAGAATCTTGATTTCAATGTTAGTTATTATTCTAAAGAAAAATTAAGCACTAAAGAAAGTAACTCAGTAAGAATTTTTCAAGTTCTAAATCAAACCTTTTTTTCAAAGGGTAAATATAGGGAAGAGGAATTATATTTAGATAAACCATTTAAGGTTATTCTAGATATGACTCATGTACAGCCTGTTGGAGTTAGGTTTTACCTTGAAAAAAATAATGATGGAAAATTACATATAGTTGCAAAAGGAGAGAACGTTATACTTCACGATTTTTTGAATAAACAAGATATAGGTCAGCTTTCATCTTTTCAAGTAAATGAGCCAGTAGAAATTGGGAAGAAAATAGTTGATGAGAATTATTCGTTTACGATTATATCAGAATATCTAAACTTGGATGATGAGTTAAGTAATAATGATATCTTTTTCTTTATTCGTAACAATGGGCGTATGGTGAATGAGTTTAAAGGGCTTGATGTCTTGTATGCAGCTCAAGGAGCATCCATCGCTAATATGTCAACAAGGGGTACTTGCCTAGAAAAAACGAAAGCTTTCTTAAATATGATGATGGAGGTTTGGATTCAGAACAGCTTAGATCAAAAAAATCAAATTGCCAATAATACTATTTCTTTTATCGATCAGCAACTTTATGGTTTGGGTGATACCTTGGGACGTATGGGGACAAAACTACAAAATTTTAGAACTTCAAATAATGTAGTTGTACCAACAGTTCAAGTAGAGGCAACTTATGCTAGATTACAGGAAATAGAAGCGAGAATTTTAGAATTCCAAACACAAGCATCATACTTAAAACGTTTAAGGGGATATTTAAATAAACGAGAAGATTATAATAGGTTGATATCGCCAGCTTCAGTAGGTTTAGAACAAACTGTTTTAAGTGAATATATAACACAATTAGGGGAAGTAAGATCTGCTCTTTTCCAATACAAGGGCAAAGAGAAATTGAATAATCCTTATTTGGAAAGACTTCAACGACAGGAAGCCACAATTCTTGCCTCACTTTATGAAAATATTAATTCTCAAGAAGAATATATTAATGATCAAGAAGAGGTTTTGAAAAAACAAAAAATAAGAATATCTAGGGAGCAAAATCTATTACCCGGTAAGGAGCAACAATTTATGAACATTCAGCGGAGTTATGATCTGACTAATGATCTATATACTTTACTTTTAGAGAGAAGGGTAGAGTCTCAAATTCAGAAGGCTTCGAATCTGGCTGACAATGAAATTATTGAGTCCGCATCTTTTGCCGCAATGCTTCAGCCTAAAAGTATGTTTGTATATATATTAGGGGGGCTATTTGGATTCTTGATCCCAGCATTTTTCTTGTTTTTGAAGGACTTGTTTAATTATAAGATACAAACTCAAGAAGATCTGGAACGAATAACTTCAGCACCTATCATCGGGAATATTGCCTTTAGTAAAGAGGATGACGATATTCTTACACAAAAACATCCGAGTTCGCCTATTACTGAGGCTTTTAGGTCTTTGAGGACTCGCCTTGACTATTTTAAAAATGGAAGTGATAAACAAACCATACTTATTACATCTTCCTCTTCGGGTGAAGGAAAATCATTTTGTGCCGTAAATATTGCTGGAATTCTAGCTCTTGCTGGACGCAAGACAATTGTATTAGGTTTTGATCTTAGAAAACCAAACTTAGGAAAATATATCGATATTTCTAATGAGAAAGGAATTACGACTTATTTAATTGGTAAAAATTCTTTAAATGAAGTCATTAATTCGACTAAATATAAAAATTTAGATTGTATTGTAGCTGGACCAATTCCTCCCAATCCTGCTGAGTTGGTAGATTCAAAAGCAACTCGCTCTTTATTCGAAGAATTGGAGAAAAGATATGATTGTATAGTAATAGATACGAGTCCTGTTGGGATGGTAACTGATGCTTTGCTATTAACACCATATTCGAATACAAACATCTTTGTTGTTAGACATCAGTATACTCATAAGTTATTCTTAGAGCAAAACATAAAAATGATGAGTGAGTCTAATTTAAAAAATGTGAGTATTGTTATGAATGGCATTAAAAATCAAAAATATGGATATGCGTATAAGTATGCATATGGCTATAATTATACTGCTGGCAAGGTGTAATCTTTCTAATTCGATTCATCAAAATTAGATGAATAAATAAAATCTTTTTTAATAATCATATCTAAATAATTCTGAATCATGGATATAATGAATCGTAAGATTGCTGTTATAGGTCTTGGCTATGTAGGGCTACCTCTTGCTGTAGAGTTTGGGAAGAAATATATAACTGCTGGGTTTGATATAAATGCAACTCGTATTTCGGAATTAGAATCAGGTAATGATAGAACCTTAGAAGTTGATAAGGGAGATCTAGCAGCATCGGAATTATTGGTTTTTACTAGTGTTGAAGAATTTCTTCAACAATTTGATGTATTTATAGTTACTGTTCCAACTCCAATTGATAAAAATAAGCGTCCGGATTTAAGGCCATTGCTTAAAGCCTCGGAAACTGTAGGGAAAGCTTTGAAGAAGGGTGATGTTGTTATTTATGAATCAACAGTTTATCCAGGAGCAACAGAAGAGGATTGTGTTCCTGTATTAGAAATGGTTAGTGGCCTGAAGTACAATGAAGATTTCTTTTGTGGATATTCTCCAGAAAGAATAAATCCTGGGGATAAAGTGCATACAGTAACTAAGATTCAAAAGGTAACATCGGGTTCTACTCCGGAAGTTGCAGATTTTGTTGATCGTTTATATTCTTCAATTATAACAGCAGGAACATATAAGGCATCTTCTATTAAAGTAGCTGAAGCTGCAAAAGTGATTGAGAATTCCCAACGTGATATTAATATAGCTTTTGTCAATGAGTTGTCAGTTATTTTTAGTCGTATAGGAATTGATACTCATGAAGTTCTTGAGGCAGCTGGAACTAAATGGAATTTCCTACCATTTAAACCAGGCTTAGTTGGAGGACATTGCATTGGTGTCGACCCCTATTACCTAACGCAGAAAGCACAGGAACTAGGATATAATCCTGAAATAATGTTAGCTGGTCGAAGATTAAATGATAGAATGCCAGTTTTTGTAGCTTCTATGGTGATAAAGGAGATGATTAAGAAAAAGCATCGGATTTCAGATTCAAAAATATTGGTTTTAGGCTTGACTTTTAAGGAGAATTGTCCAGATGTCCGGAATTCAAAGGTTATAGCTCTAATTCATGAATTCAATGAATTTGGATGTGAGGTTGATGTTTATGATCCTTGGGCTGATAAGCAAGACGTGATGGATAAATATGGAATAGAACTACTCAGTAGCATTAATGGAGATAAATATGATTCTATTGTTTTAGCAGTTGCTCACTCTGAGTTTAAAGATTTAGATTATGCGGCATTAAGGAATGGTGGGAATGCAGTGATTTACGATATAAAAGGTGTTCTTCCCAAAGAAGTTGTTGATTGTCGATTGTAGATTGCTTGAAATAAATTGTACAAAAGAGTTATTACGCGTTTACTTCATAATAATTTAATACTATTGGGTTTGGATTAAAACCCTTGCAAATACAACAGAAAGGTTGTTGGTAAAAAAAAATCGCATGGGGTATGATAATTACAGATCGGATTGTAAAACTTTAATAAATTATTTTTTATGAAAGGAATTATATTAGCTGGAGGAGCTGGTTCTCGTTTGTACCCAATAACACAAGGTGTATCAAAACAGTTATTACCAATATATGATAAACCTATGATTTATTATCCTTTGTCCGTATTAATGCTGGCAGGTATTCGTGAGATATTGATAATTACAACGGAAGAAGATCAATCAGCTTTTATACGACTTTTAGGTGATGGGTCACAATGGGGAATTTCTCTTTCATACAAAGTGCAGTTCACACCAGATGGTATTGCTAAGGCTTTTCTTATTGGGAAAGAGTTTATTGGTGAAGATGATGTTTGTTTAGTTCTTGGAGACAATATTTTTTATGGTGATGGATTAACTCCCTTGTTGAAAGATGCTTTAATTACAGTTTCTTTTGAAAAGAAAGCTTGTTTATTGGGCTACTATGTGAGTGATCCAGAACGTTATGGTGTAGCAGAATTTAATAAGGATGGGGAAGTTGTTAGTATCGAAGAAAAGCCAGAACATCCTAAGTCAAACTATGCAGTAGTAGGACTATACCTTTATCCCAATGATGTAATTCAAAAAGCTGAAAATATAAAACCTTCTCATAGGGGCGAATTGGAGATTACATGTTTAAATCAGGTTTACCTTAAAGAGAAAAGATTGAAACTTAATAGAATGGGACGTGGATTTGCTTGGCTAGATACAGGAACTCACGAATCATTACTTGAAGCAGGTAGTTTTATTCAAACGATAGAAGCTCGACAAGGTCTTAAAGTGGCATGTTTAGAAGAGATTGCTTATAAGAAACATTGGATAACTGTAGAGACGTTGAATGAAGCAATTGCTCGTTACGGTAGTAATGTTTACGGGAATTATTTAAAACAGATTGAGAAGGATATTAGTTATAATTATTTACTCTAAATTAAAACTATAACAGTAAGAAATTATTATATGATTTTTTAAAGTATTAATGTTTTGTATTTGAGGTTTAGGTTAATTTCCATTATAAACCAATAGGCATAATGTGAATCTAGCTTAAGTAAAAAATAACTATAGTAATTTAAATGAGTTCAGACGCAAGGAAATTTTTAAAAGGAGTAACATCTGGTTACCTTGTTATGATCATTAGTTTACTGGTGAATCTATGGCTTATTCCATTTGTTTTAAAATTTCTAACTAGACCTGAATATGGGATTTTTGCAATAGCTACTGATTTATTGGCTTGGCTTTCTTTAGCAAATTTAGGAATTAGTGCTGCATTTAATTCAAAAGGCGCTCATTTGCTTGGCTCTAAGGATGTTAAAGAGCTTAATATTGTTGCGAGTACCACTTTCTTTACTCAATTGGTAAGTGCAATTGTAATAATACTAGCAGGTGTGTTTGTTACAATTAATCCTGAATTACTATTTGGTAGTGATGTAAATGCAGATAATATAGAATTGGTTGTTGTTTTACTTGTAAGTGGTTATACTCTAAGTTTTATTTTTCAACCAATGAATTCAATGCTAATTGCTAGCAAACAAATTCATATTGATAATTATCTCAAGTTTGGTTTGTTGATTATTAAAACAAGCCTGACTGTAATTCTATTGATGAATGGCTTTAAGCTCCTATCACTTGCAATTAGTAGTTTTGTAGCAACTATTATCATTACAATAGTAACTTGGATTAGAGTTAAGAAATCTTTGCCATATGTTAAGATAAGTTTGAACTTATGGAAATATAATCGTTTTACATTTTTATTGAAAAAAGGAGTTTGGTTTAGTCTTGGAGGAATAGCTGGAATTCTAATTTTAAGAATGGATTCTTTTCTAATAGGTAAATATATTTCTTTATCTACTGTAGCGAGTTACGTAATAACAATAAAACTGTATCAAATAGCAGATACCTTTCATCAACAATTTTTTAACACAACTCGACCATTTTTTGCTCAGATGTTTGGAAGGAAGGATATGAAATCTCTTTCAAAGATGTATAATATTACCTTCTATTCGTCATTTGCAGCAGCTTTTGGAATAGGTATTTGTATTTATTTATTAAATAGATGGTTTGTTTATTTATGGGTTGGTTCAGATTTTTATCTTGGTGATACTATAAATATGTTGTTGTGTCTTAATTTCATACTACAGGCATCTGTACTTCCTAATAGAATTATTCTTGCAACAACATTTTTCAAAATTGCTTCACATAATATAATACGATTTTTGGAAGGGGTAGTAAAATTATTGGCGAGTATCGCCTTATTATACTATTGGGGAATCGAAGGGGTAATACTTGCCGGGTTAATAAGCTCACTTATTTTCTCGAATATTGTTTTAAATATTTTTACGGGGCAATTTTTTAAAGAAATAGCTTGGAATAAATTGACATTAATTCTATTTATTTCTATTATACCACTCATAATTATTTTTGTGACTAATAATCAGCTTAGGCTTGTCTTGTTTACCTTTTTAATAGCAAGCGTATTCGTATTTGTTTGGAGAAAAATAAGAAAGCAAAACATAAATTATTCATCTGTAGATTTGAACTTTGTAGGCCTTATAAAAAATATTTTACTTAAATGATTGTTGTTTTTCAATGGAATAGAAAGTAAATGGGAAGTTTAAAAGACAAAACCTTAAATGGATTATTTTGGAGTTTCTTCGATAGTTTTGGAAAGCAATCAATATCTTTTGTTATTGGAATTATTCTAGCTAGATTATTAGATCCCTCAGTTTATGGAATATTAGGAATGATCGTAATTTTCATGGCTATTTCCAATGTTTTTATAAGTTCAGGATTCGGTACAGCTTTAATTAGAAAGACAGATTTAAATGACGCGGACTGTAATACCACTTTCATTTTTAATTTAGGAGTTGCTTTACTTTTTTATTGCTTGTTATTTTTCACATCTCCTTTTATTGCTTCCTTTTTTGAAGAGCCTAGCCTGAAACTAATAATTCGAGTATTGGGAATAGGGCTTTTGATTAACGCAGCTTCTATTGTTCAGCATTCGTTAATGACAAAGCGGATAGATTTTAAGACGCAAAGTAAAATATCAATAACGAGAACAGTCTGTAGTGGTACAGTTGGTATAATAATGGCCTATAGAGGCTTTGGAATATGGAGTCTTGTTGCTCAACAGTTAGTTGGTGGATTTTTAGGAACGACTTTATTGTGGTATTACAATACATGGAAACCAAAGTGGGAATTTTCAGTACGAAGTTTTAAAGAACTATTTGGTTTTGGTTCTAAACTATTGGCTTCAGCACTTATTGATACGACTTTCAATAATCTGTATTATTTAGTAATTGGGAAGTATTTTGCAGCAGCTCAGTTAGGTTATTACACACGTGCGCAAGGTTATTCGAATTTGTTTTCGAGTAATTTAACAGGAATAATAGAACGAGTTAGTTACCCTGTACTTTCATCTATTCAGGATAAGCCTGATGCTTTGGCAAAGGGATATAAAAAAATATTAAAATCATCAATATTAATTTCATTTGTTGCAATGATGGGCTTGGCTGCGTGCTCCGAATCTCTTGTTGTTATTTTAATAGGAGAAAAATGGGCACCATGTATTCCTTATTTACAACTACTATGTTTTTCTCAAATGTTGTATCCTCTTCACGCAATTAACCTGAATATTTTAAAGGTAAAAGGGAGGTCAGATCTTTTCTTAAAATTAGAGATAATTAAAAAATGTATTTCTATACCAGTTATTATAATTGGAATTTACTTAGGTATAAAAGCGATGTTAATAGCGATGATCTTGAACGGATGCATTGCTTACATATTGAACAGTTATTATACCGCAAGACTAATTGAATATTCAACGATTCAACAACTAAAAGATATTACTCCTTCATTTTTAGTAGGTGCCGCAACTTGTTTGGTTATGTGGTCTGTTGAATTACTGATGCTTTCAGTCGTACAACAGTTTTTAGTTCAATTGCTAGTGGGAGGTCTTTTTTTGATATTAATTTTAGAAATCTTTAAGCTCAATGAATACCTCGAGATTAAATCAATCTTTCATAAATACGTTAGAAAAGTCAGTTTTAAACGTACTTAGGAGTTAAACTACACTAGTAGTTAATAGCAAGTGACATCCTAATTAATTTATTGGGGTTGTTGACTTAATTATTCTCTCAATTACGCAACAATTTATAGTTCTGTTGCTATTCGATGGTTTTATATTACTCATTTTACTTGAAATTCCTTCTTTCAATGAATACCTCGAAATTAAATAAATCATACGAACATAATGGTGAAGATTCGGTAATTAAAGGACTCGGAAAAAGAGTAATTAATGTAACCTCACCTGTTCTTCCACCTTTAGAGGAATTTATTCCAATGCTGGAGGACATCTGGGAAAGTAAGTGGCTCACGAATAATGGAAAATACCACGGAGAATTTGAAGATGCATTGGCTAAATACCTAGGCGTTCCTTATATTTCGATATTTTCAAATGGTACTTTAGCACTGATAACAGCTTTACAGTGTTTTAAAATAACAGGAGAAGTTATTACAACACCTTACAGTTTTGTTGCCTCTTCGCATGCTTTACATTGGAATGGTATAGCACCTGTTTTTGCTGATATAGACCCTGTGACATTAAATCTAGATCCTCAAAAAATAGAGGCAGCTATTACGTCTAGAACTACAGCTATTATGCCTGTTCATGTGTATGGAAATCCATGTAATGTTCGGGCGATTCAAGATATTGCAGATACTTACGGTTTAAAAGTGATTTATGATGCAGCACATGCGTTTAGTGTTGATGTTGATGGACATTCAGTTTTGAATTATGGAGACGTGTCTATATTAAGTTTTCATGCTACAAAGGTTTTTAACACGATTGAAGGTGGAGCTATTATTTGTAGGGATGAAGCAACAAAAAAGCGTATCGATTATTTGAAAAATTTCGGATTTGCTGGTGAAACAAAGGTAATTGGTCCTGGAATTAATGGAAAGATGAATGAGCTGCAGTCAGCTTATGGTTTACTGCAATTAAAAAGAATAGATGACGCAATAAATAGTAGAAAACAAATTACTTATCTATACCGAGATTTACTAAAGGATGTAAAGGGGATCAGTTTTCTAAACGATATGAAGGGAGTAAAACACAACTATTCCTATTTCCCAATATTTGTTGATGAAGAGGAATATGGTGAATCGCGAGATGGTTTATATGAAAAGTTAAAAACACATAATATCTATGGACGTCGGTATTTTTACCCATTAATATCACAATTTCCAACTTATAGAGGCTTACCATCTGCATCAGCTAATAATTTGCAAGTAGCAGAATTTAAAACTAAGCAAGTTATCTGTTTGCCAATTTCCCCAGATATTGAGGTTGATATTATAAAATACATCGTAAGTATTATTAAAAGAGAAATATGAAATTAGCAATAATGCAACCCTATTTCTTCCCTTATCTAGGCTATATGCAATTGGTTAATTTAGTTGATAAGTTTGTGTTTTATGACGATGTGAATTTTATAAAGCGAGGCTGGATTGCAAGGAATAGAATAATCTCAAATACAGATTCTTATCTATATTTTGGAGTAGATTTGAATCACGCAAGTCAAAATAAACTGATAAACGAAATTTCAATAAGTGGTAATTCAATAAAGAAATTGAGAACCATTAAGCATATTTATTCGAAAGCACCATTTTTCGATGATGTTTATCCTTTAATTGAAGCATGTTTTATGAATCCCACTTCTACTATATCAGAAATGGCAGCAAATTCAGTTCTTCTGGTCTCGGATTATTTAGGTATTAAAACTGTTTTTGAATTTAGTTCAAAGAGTTATGCTGATTCTAAAAACCTATGTAAAGCTGAACGACTCATATCGATTTGCCAAAAAGAAAAAGCTTCGACCTACATAAACTCTATTGGTGGTGTTGAATTGTATTCCAAAGACTATTTTAAGCAGTTTGGGATAAACCTACAATTTCTTGATGCCAACAAAGTGACTTATAATCAGTTTGATAATCCATTTGAAAGTAATCTTTCGATTATTGATGTATTGATGTTTAACTCGATAGATAGGGTCAAGGAGTATTTGAATTTTTTTGAACTGAAATAGGAGTATCAATACTTAAAGTAAAGTGCAATTGTTTGTGATTGGCAATTGAGTCTAAATCAAACAAAGCTTAGGAGTTTCTTGTGAATCGAACTGAAATATTTCATTGTAAATTAATAATCATATGAACATCTTTTTTAGAGCATTCGAATTAGAAGATGCAGAATTTATTAATGCATTGAGAGATGATGAGATCATGGAGAGCAAAATTGGTGGTAACAAACGTTTTGTATCTCTGGCTCGAGAACGTAAATGGGTGGAAGATATTATTTATGGGGACTATAAGGAGCAAATTTATTTTGCTATTTGCGAAAATGGGAGTAAAGATATTATAGGCTATTCTTCAATTTCTGATATAGATCACTTTAATAAATCTTGCTCTTTAAGTGGGATTAAACTTGAACCTGAGTTTTCAAAAAAAGGTTATGGTATTCAAGTTATAATCTTAATGTTAAGGTATGCGTTTGAAGAGTTAGGAATGGAAAGATGTACATCTATATGTCTAGAAAATCATGTTGTAATGTCAAAAGTATTAGAGCGAGTTGGTTTTCATACCGAAGGATTACTAAGACATTCGTTATTTAAGAATGGATCTTATCAGAATCAATATTTATTTAGCATTATAAAAGCTGATTATGTTGAAAGAAAAATAAAATTTCAATAGAGCCAATTATTATATTGACATGACTAAACCTCTTGTGAGCATTAATTGTATTACGTATAATCATGAGAATTATATTGCTAAGACCATAGAAGGCTTTCTAATTCAAAAAACAACTTTCCCTATAGAAATTGTTATCTGTGAGGATGCTTCTACAGATAATACGGCGAAGATTATACAAGAATATGTAGATAAATATCCTGACTTGATTATTCCTTTATTTCAAGAAACAAATCAATATTCAAAGGGTAAGAACCCTGGGTTTGAAATTGCAATGCCCAAGTGTCGGGGGAAATATATAGCTCATTGCGAAGGTGATGATTATTGGACTGATCCCTATAAGCTACAGAAGCAAGTTGATTTTATGGAATCTAATACTGAATATTCATTTATTTTTCATGATTGTGAAATCTTTGATCAGAAGACAGGAGAAAAGAACTTACGTGTTGGAAATCGTCAAATTGATGAGGTCGTAAACCTAGAATCTATTATTCTAGAAAACAATGTGCCGACAGCTTCAATAATGCATCGAAATATTTTGGATTTTAGATTGTTACCTCAATGGTATTTGACTATCAGTAAAGGAGATTATGCTTTAGTTATTCTTTTATCCGAACGTGGATTAGGAAAATATTTACCTGATGTGATGTCAGTTTATAGAGTTCATAGTGGAGGCGTATGGTCGGGTACTAATATTGCTTATCGTAACAATGAAGATATTAAGTTTTTTAATTTTTTGTATGAACAATTTTCTGATCAAGAAGTGAGAGAAGCTATAAAAAGGAGACTGAACCATTGTTTGTTAGAAAAGGCATTTGTTAAAATAAAACGGGGGGAATTGTTAAGTGGTTTTTGTTTATACCTTCTGAATGTAAATTCAAACAAAGAGAAGAAAAACCAAAATGGAATAAAAAAAATTCTCGGAGCTTTTAAGATAGGTATACGGCACCTTTTTCGTAAACCCTTATCTTACGTGAAATTAGAGGCTGATAATTCTTCTGTATTATAATGAACTAGGATTCTTATTAGTTCATTGATTTATCAATTATCATAACTTAGTTTGATTAAAATGAATAAAATTTTTGTTATTGGACCTTCCAAATACATCAGGAGACATTTTAAATCTGTAGAAAACTCCTTAGGAGCAAACTTCGTTTATTTCGAGAATTATCAGCCGAATAAGATAATTGAAGCGAAGCCTGATTTGGTAATTGTCCCAGATGAACATTGGTGTGAATTGGGCAATATAGTTGCTACATGTAAAGCTCATGGTATTCTTACTTTACAATTGATGGATGGTATTTTAGAGTGGAGAAGAACCTGGGATTACGGAGCAAATGGGCATCGAGTAAATGGAATTTTGAATCCTTTGAATCAGCCAGCCTTTGCAGATAAAATTGCATGTTTAGGGTATAAAGATTTTAGAATACTAGAAAGTTGGGGGAATCATGGCAAATGTGAGATTGTTGGCATGCCACGTTTGAAAAATATTCAAGGTCTTAGAGCTGATTTTTCTCATCTGGATAAAAAGAAAGGTAAGATTTTGGTTTGTACTGCAAAAACGCCTGCCTTTACAAAAGAGCAAGAAAGAATAACAATTGAATCATTAAAAGATTTAAGAGATTTTTTCAAAGAAAGAGATGATGTTGAAGTTGTTTGGCGCTTGTCAGGAGATTTATCTGAAACATTGAATATTAAAAACACATTAACCGATCTGAATGGCTTGGAAATTCATAGGATAATTCAAGAGGTGGATTCAGTAATTACAACACCATCAACAACTTTATTAGAGTCAATGGTACTAAAAACACCAGTAGCATTACTTGATTACCACAATGTGCCTCACTATTTCGAATCTGCTTGGATTATATCTTCACAAAATCAAATCCCAAATGTTTTTGAGGAATTAATGAATCCTCCAGTTGTGAAATTGGATTATCAGGAATTTTTATTGAATGATCAGTTATTTCATCATGAGGATGCAACAAAAAGACTTCTGGATCTGATTGGAAGTATGATGAACTATAAAAATGAACTAGAGAATCTACCTACAGGACTTTTAGACAATAGTTATACACCAACTTATCAAATATCATCAGATATTGGTACTTACTACCCCGAATTATCTTGGTTAGAAAAATTGGAAAAGAGGGAACTAGAATTAAAATTATCCGCTGCAGAAGGTGCCATAGGTGTGTTAGAAAACAAAGTGAGCAATTTAGAGAGACGTTTAAACTCCATACCATTTTATACTTTCCTGAAAAAACTAAAACATAGCGTTCCATTTTTATGAAAATACTAATAGTTCATACACGAAATGATATTATAAGCGGTGCTGAATATGCAATTACTGATATGTTGAGTGATATTCCATCTGATCTTGAATTTGAAATGATGACCCCTGGATATGGAGTATTGTCAGAGTTTTTAGAGGCTAAAGGTTTTAAGGTACATGTAAATATATATAGCGGTCCTCGAAGAAAATATCCAGGTCTTTATCAATTTAGTTCTTATTTGTTGATGCGTTGGCTAAAAAAGCAAAAGTTCGATTTAATTTTGTGCAATACATTCGCAGCCAGTTTTCGAGTATCCTTGGGTGCTAAATGGGCAGGAATTAAAGTCGCCATTTATACAAGAGAGTACTTTTCGAAAAAGAAACGAGTTAATTTAAACCAAGTTAGTCGGGCAAATTCTATAATTGCTGTTTCTGAAGATGTTAAAGAGTATTATGGGAATATGCATCCCAATATTAGTGTTTGTCATGATACTATTGATATTAATTTGATAAATGAACGTGTGAACAATCACAAGGATTTTTCACTTAATAAATCTGCTTTTAATATTGGTTTTATTGGTCGAATAACCAGGTATAAGCAACCTGATTTAGTTATTCGTGCAATTCCTGACATTATTAAGAAAATTCCCAATGCTCATATTCATATTGTAGGAAAGGCAGTTAGCCAAGAGTATGATTATGAGATTGGTTTAAAACAATTGGCAAAGGAGTTACAGGTAGATTCTTATGTTACTTTTTGGGGATTTAGGAAAGACTCGATAGAGCTTATGAAAGATTTTGATGTTTTGTGTTTAACATCTGATAGAGAACCTTTCCCACGGACAATCCTTGAATCTATGCTAGCTGGAACTCCTGTTGTATGTTCAAATACTGGAGGCTGTAAGGAAATGGTTCAAGACAATATAACTGGACTTTATTTTGATGTTTGTGATAATGATAATTCTTTAAGTCTTGCAAAAGAGATTATTAGGTTGTTTGTTGATCAGAAGTTACATAAAGAAATAGTGACGAATAGCCTTAACTTTATTGAAGAAAAATTTGGTCCGAAAAATCAAATAAAACATTTTTTTGAAACTCTTAGATTGATCTCATAATATAAAAAATCATAATGAAAGTAGCAATTATTTACGATTTAACTGAGGCAGGGGGAGTTCAAACTTGTGTCTTGTCTCTTATTAAGGGATTGAATAAAAAAGGCATTAAACCAATAATTTTTTGGGATGAGGCACCTAATAGTGAGTTGTTAATTGAAGCAGGAGTATCTGTAGATTATGTCCAAATTAAATTCCCTATTGCCCCATCTCGAATCAAAACTATACCTAATTTGTTTCGGTACTTATTGTGGCCATTTAATATGATCAAAATTAGTAAGATCCCTTCTGATTTTGACTATGTCTATTCATTTACTGTTAATATTCTAATAGATAAGATTCGTCCACATTTGTTTTATCTCTCAGGGCCACCTTTGTTGCCCCAGTTAGAATCTAAATCTATTCGATTTAAAATTGCAAAATTTCTTTATAAACTGATGATTCGTCCATTTTATCCTGCATATGAACCACAGAGAAAGGCCAATTATGTTATAAATTCACAATATACAGCTAAATTATTCGAAGAAGCTCACAATAGAAAACTTGAGGTTGTTTATCCTTCGAATCAATTAAAAATTGAAAACCTCCAGGAAGAGGACCTACCATTTAGAGATACTGTAACATTTTTCAGTCGAATCGTGGACTATAAAAGACCAGAGTTCTTGATGATTTTAGCTAAACAGTATCCTGATTTGAAATTTGCAATAATGGGCGGTGTTTCAAAAAATAGAATAGATTATTTAGATAGCTTAAAGAATATGGCTAGTGATCAAAATCTAACGAACCTCTCTTTTTATCCCAATGCTTCTCGGAATGACATAGATCAAATTTTAAAAAAGACATTGTTTTACGTATTTCCAGCAATTAATGAGCATTTTGGAATTACGACGGTAGAAGCAGTTTTGAAAGGTTGCATTCCTTTTGTTCACGATTCTGGAGGACAAAAAGAAATTGTGCCCTTTAGCCATTTGAGATTTAGTGATGAGGATTTTACAACTAAATTCACAGAATTATTGAGTCTGAAAAATGAAGATAAGAACAAGTATCGGCAAAAAATGCATAAGCATATATTACTTTTTACAGAAGAGTCATTTATAGACAGAATGATAAATATTTGTATTAATGAGGAACAAGTTGCAGTCTAGAGGATTTAGTCCTTTCATATATTTCTATATAATAACAGTAGGAGCATTAGTTGGTTTAATACTGAGTAATCAAATTGCTTTTGCTGGCTATGTATTGACATTGACTATTGGGATTGCATTCTTGTACAGTATCTTTCAAAAAGATACAGCTCCTTTTTTTTCAATGGTGATTTTCATTTATGCTCCTTTTCTGGCTTTTTTAAGACAATATGTAATCTCCTATAATGGTATTTCTTTAATACTGTTTGCAGCATTAATCTTATGGTTTATAAACAATAGGCAAATATTTTTGGAAATTATATTTTGTAAAGTTCGAATTGGTATTATTCTGTTTGTTTTCCTTTTTGTTGCTTATGGTATGTTTTTAGGAATTCCTATTGAACGATTTATGAAATTTGTCGAGACAGTTTTAGCCCTTTTGCTATTTAGTATGGTTTTGAAATCTGTTCGTTATGTAAGAAAATACACCATTTATTTTATAGCAAGTTCTACGCTGATTATTATAAGTCTCCTACAACATATTGAAACTCGTTTTATAATTGAAGTGGGTGATGCCGTTCATAAAGCGGATCCTAGCGCTTATAGTATTGCTCTTGTTTTATCAGCATTCTTTATTATTGCAGATAAAAAATTGTGGATTTCTCAAATGAGTAAGGGATGGTTGCGGAAAATTAAATATCCACTTCTGGCTTTTATTCTTATAATGACAATATTGACAACATCTAGAATTGGATTTTTTACGTTTGCAGGAAGTTATCTTTTGTTTTTGATTTTAAGCAGGTTTAATATAAAGCAAACATACCCCATATTAATCGTTGTTGGTTTAAGTTTTGTTTTTATCAGTAATACGAGTTATTCTGAAATAGCTGAGCATTGGTTCAATAAAACATTTAATAATGCAAGGGGGATTTCAGCAGCAACAACTGGTCGCGCTGATCAGTGGAAGATGGCTGGAGTCTATTTAGTAAGTGCGCCTTCAGGCAAAATTTTAAGTGGTTTTGGTCCAGGGAAAGGGCCTGTTTTTAGTCAGAAATATTCTACAAGAATTAATGCGATTGAATCTATGGCTGGAGGATCGTATCAATTACATTCACTGTATCTTAATGTATTAATAGAGTTTGGTCTAATTGCATTTGTTTGCTTTCTAATATTTTTAGTACGGCGTTTCATGAAAGCTTATTTAATATTCACTAAGTTGAACTTTAAACTCCCCATTTTGGCTTTGTTTGCCTACATACTTTATATAAGTTCTACTTCTGGTTTAGGGGTTGTGCCGGGTATGTTTATTGCACTATTTCTATTGAGTGTAGATGATTTTAAACGTAGAAAACCTCTTGTTATAAAAGGAAAAATAACTTAACAATGATTGCCATTTTTTTTATAATAGAAAAGATCATCTTTTTAGAATTGTGAAGTTGGAGTAAAGATTGACGAGTTAATTATTTATGAGTACTGAGTGTAAAAGTTGTTTATATAAATTACAATCGAACTAAGAGAGCTATAATATAAAAAAAGACATGACTAAAAGAGATCGGTTAACACTAATCGCACACTTACCCCACATTTCAATTGATGGAAAATTTTATTCTTATGAACCATATGTAAGGGAGATGAATTTATGGTCTGAATTGTTTGAATCTATTGATTTATATACCGAAGTTGTATATGATAAGCCTTCATTTGCAGTTTCTCCAATGCCATCAAATATTACGATTTATGATTTAGGAATAACTGGTGGCGGAGATAAAAAATCACGTTTAAGGCGATTCTTTCAAACTACAATATTGCCAATACGCTTGTATCGAATTATACGTAAGGCAAAATATCTTCATTTCCGTTCTCCTGGTTATACAACTTTCTTTGCAAACGTTGTGAACTATTTTTTGAAAAGAAAAGTAGTTATTAAGTGGGCAACAAGTTTTCCTCCCCAAAGAGCTATGGGGAAGATTTCAAAGTGGGAGGCCAATTTAATCCTAAAATCAAGTGATAACACTCAAGTCATGTGTTATAATGATATATCAAAAAGGAATTTTCATTTTTTTTTTCCAGCATTATTCTCAAATAAAGAGTTAAATGAGATAAGTTCTTTGCAAGATAATACCAATTGGGAAGATGTTTCTCAATATCGATTTATATGTGTGGGTCGTTTGCATCCCGATAAAAATATTGAATTGATTGTTAGGGGGCTGAGAAGATATATTGATCAGACAGGAGATAATGATTTTCAGATTGAATTAATAGGGGATGGCCCCTCAAGATCTAATATTGAAGATTTAGCTCAACATTTAGGGATCTCTAAGAATTTGATACTAAGAGGAAGTTTGCCTTTTAAAGAAGTCTTGCATGAATTGAAGAATGCTAATTTTTTGATTATGCCTGGAGTTAATGAAGGCTGGGGAAAAGTTATTAATGAAGCTTTAGCTGCCAATTGTATTCCTATAGTTGTAAGTGAAGGAAATGGTGCCAGCGTTCTAAAGCAAATGGGATCTCCGGGTTTGTTTTTTGAAGCTCATGAGAATGGTTTTTCTCAAATTATACAGGAAGCTATAGCATTGAGCAAAGACAAAATTAATCGATTTATTAAAGTAGGAGCAGAAGCTAATTCTAGTATGACCTTAGAAAAATTTAAGGAGAAATTATCATTAGTTTTGGAAACTCTGGATAAATAAAACATATTATTAGAGGTAAACTCAAATTACAATAATTAATTAAGGTGTTGTATATGCGTATTCTTCAATTAATTGATAATCTGAATCCTGGAGGGGCCGAACGTATGGCTGTAAATATAGCTAACGTATTATGTGAGGCGGGGAATGATTCGTTTTTGTGCATAACTAGGAATACAGGTGGTTTAAGGAAGCACGTCGTAGATGGGATTAAATTACTTTTTTTAAATAAGAAAAGTAGGTTTGATGCTAAGGCGTTAATTCGTCTTGTGAGATTTGTGTATAAGTATGAAATTGAGGTTGTACATGCCCATTCTTCGTCAGTGTTTTTTGGTGTTTTAGTTAAGATTTTTAAACCTACAGTTAAGTTAATATGGCATGACCATTTTGGTAATAGAGAACATGATAGTGGTAAAAATTTATTCTATATCATGTTTTCTATATTATTTGATAGAGTTATTGTAGTAAATCATAATTTAGAAGCCTGGGCTAAAAATCATCTTTTCGTATCAGATAGGAAGATCGTGTATTTAAAAAACTTTCCTCACTTAAATTTAAATGGTCATCACATAAACAAATCAGGTTTAATTCAGATTATATATCTAGCAAACTTAAAGAGGCCCAAAAATCATCATTTGCTTGTGGAGTCAATTCATACCCTTCAATCTGAATTTGGAAGTAATAGAATAAATGTTGTTCTAGTAGGGGCGTACAAAAATGATGATTATTACACTAGTTTAATATCACTCATTGAGAAGTATAATTTAAAATCAGTTTTCACTTTTGTTGGTTCTGTATCAGATCCTACAGAGTATTTGTTGAAGGCAGATATAGGAGTTATTTGTTCATCTTTCGAAGGGTTACCAGTTAGTTTGTTGGAGTATGGTTTAGCAGAACTACCCGTTGTTTCAACCTCAGTTGGTCAGTGTCCAGAAGTTCTCGATTTTGGGAAAGCTGGATGGTTAGTTGAATCAGGAAATAGTGATAAATTTTCCAAGACCTTAATGCAGGTCCTATCTGATAATAAGACAGCAAAAGAAAGAGCTATAAGACTGAAAAAATGTGTAATTAGCAAGTATGGAGCAAATTCATTCTTAGAAGAATACTTGAAGCTTATTACTTAGCATAAGTAATAAGTATTGCTGAAAATGCTAAGCATTTAAGTGTTTTGCATGTATCAGAAAATTCCAATTGAAAATCATCTAAGTATTGTTCTTGGTATAAACGTGTCACCTATTTATGAGAAAATGTAAATTAGTTTATATTGGTAATCAACTTTCAAAATATGGTTTTACACCAACCTTAGTTGAAACTTTGGGTGAGCGTTTTAAAAGCGATTTTGAAGTAGTACAAGGGTCAAACAAACAAAATAAACTGTTTCGTTTATTACATATATGGTGGTTGGTGATTCGAAATAGAAAATCTGATTATTTACTGATTGACACATACAGTACTTCATCTTTTTTATATGCTTGGAGTTCTGCGATATTATCCAGATTATTTCATTTGAGATATATACCAATACTTCATGGTGGTAATTTGCCATTAAGAGCTAAACAGTCACCAAAACTAATGAAGCAATTTTTGAGTAAAGCATATGAGGTTGTTTGTCCTTCTGATTACTTAAAAGTTGAGATGGAGAAAGTTGTTGGAGGCAACTATAAGGTTATTCCGAATTTTATTGATTTGGAGAAGTATTCTTTTGAAATTAAGTCAATTGAAAAAGGTCAGGATATAAGGTTATTGTGGGTACGTTCATTTCATGCGATATATAATCCTCAATTAGCAATCAAAGTGCTACATCAATTACACGAGAATGGATCCGATAAGGCAAAGCTTTGTATGGTTGGCCCCAATAAAGATGGCTCCCTAGAAAGAACCAAACAGTTGGTTAAAGATTATGATCTAAGCGATTTTGTGAGTTTTACAGGAAAAGTATCACAAAAAGAATGGATTGCTTTGTCTAAAGATTATAATATCTTCTTAAATACGACAAACATTGATAATACCCCCGTAAGTGTAATGGAGGCTATGGCATTGGGTTTTCCTGTAATAACGACTAATGTTGGGGGTATACCATATTTGTTTCAAGATAAAATAGAAGGGATAATGGTAGATCCTAATAATAGTGAGAAGATAGTATCTGCTATTAAAGATTTAAAATATTATCCTGAAAAGACAAAGGGAATTAGTTTAGCAGCAAGAAAAAAAGCTTCCGAATGGGATTGGAAAATTGTGAGAATGCAATGGTTGAATTTATTAGATAATAAAGCATGTTGAATTTATCGAAAATTATTTTTCAGATTGGAACTAAATATAGAAATCCATCTTTGTGGCAGCATTATACTGAATTGAAACAAACAGAAAAATATTCCTTAAAAGAATTACAGTCCTACCAATATAGTCGATTAACGAATTTATTATCATTTGTAGGTGAAAATTCGCCGTATTATAAGAAGTTATTTAAAGGTTTAAACATTAATACTCAAACGATAACTATTGATGATTTCTTGAGTTTGCCTATTAATTCTAAGAAGGATTTACTGAATAGAAAAGAAGGTTTTTACGAGAAGGGAATGTTCAAAAAGGAGTTTTTATGCGAAACTTCTGGTACAAGTGGTGAGGTATTAACCTTTAAGCGAAATGAGTCTTGGGATTCTTTCAATCGAGCTTCAATGCTAAGGGGGTATTCCTGGCATGGAGTCAAACCATGGGATTCTAATTTATATTTCTGGGGTTATAATACAGATATTTTACAGCGAAGAAGAATTCGTTTTTTAGATTTCTTATTAAATCGGTACCGTGTGTTTGATTATAATGAGGAAAGTTTATTGAAACTGTGTAAAAAACTCCCGAATGTAAAATATATAGAAGGTTATAGTTCTGTGATTTATGAGTTAGCTAAACTGATGGAGACGAAAGGTGTAAAGCCTAAAAAAATGAAAATGATAAAAGGAACTTCTGAAAAGATTTATCCTCATTATCAAGATGTCGTAGAAAAAGTGTTTGGCCAAAAAATAATTAGTGAATATGGAGCTGCAGAAAGTGGTGTGATTGCTTTTGAATGTACTGAAGGTAATATGCATATAAATATGGAGGGGGTGTATGTTGAGACCGATGAGAATAACGAAATTGTTGTGACTAATCTACATTCTTATTCTTATCCAATCATTCGGTATAGATTAGGAGATTCCATCAGATTAGCGCCTAAAGATAAAATATGTAAGTGTGGAAAGCATCACCCAATTATTGAAGAAGTTAATGGAAGAGTTGGGAAAAGTATTATAGGAGAGATTAAAAAATATCCGAGTTTGACACTTTATTATATTTTTAAGAATATCTATATGAAACATAAAACTCAAATCAATTATCAAGCTCATCAGACTCAAAAAGGAAGATTAGATATTTGGTTAAAAGAGAAAACTTCTGAAGAAATGAAAGCCTTGATATTTTCAGAAGCTAAAAAATATTTCAACACAGACTTAGAATTAAGACTATTCCATAAAACCAATTTTAGACAACAATCAGGGAAGCTTCGTGATTTTATTTCTACAATAGATTAAATTTATTATGAACAAGCCTTTGGTTTCCATAATTACACCAGTTTATAATTCTGTTTTTTTTTTAGTAGATACGGCGGAGAGTGTATTCTCCCAAAGCTATGAGAATTGGGAATGGATACTTATTGATGATAGTTCTACAGACAACTCTTGGGAACTACTTGAGCAATTAAGAATTAAAGATGCACGAGTTAAAATATTAAGAAATGAATCTAATTCTGGCTCCGGTATTACTAGAAATAAAGCGATAAAAGAGGCAAGAGGTAAATACATAGCATTTTTGGATAGTGATGATATTTGGCACAGTCAAAAACTTGAAAAACATGTAAATTTTATGTTGAGAAGAAATATTGGCTTTTCTCATACTTCATATGGCTATTTAGATGAAAAGGGAAATGTAATTAAAAGTACTTTCCATGTGAGTAAGAATCCTGTAGAATACAAAGATCTATTAAAGCGTACAGAAATAAGTTGTTTGACAGCAATGTATGATGTAGAAATAATAGGTAAGTTTTATATGTCTGAACATCGAAGAAAACAAGATTATGCCTTATGGCTTTCAATATTGAAAACTGGTGCGAAATCTTTTGGATTAGATGAAGAGTTAGCCTACTACAGACAAAGGAATAATTCAGCAACTAGTAATAAATTTAATTTGATTGGTAAACATTTTTCATTTCTAAGAGAAACTCAAGAAATGAATACAATTCAAGCTGCTAAGTATACAATTCTCTGGATGGTAAATGGCTTGGTAAGGTATTATTTATAATAAAATAATGGCCTATTCTAATTGAATTGTAATTCTCCTCGTAGTACTTATTGTTAATGTGTTAAAGGATTAACTGACTTGTTTATTAGGAGTCTTTTTTTTGAGAATACTTATCATTAAATCTAATTTTTGTATAGTATGTTTTTATATGTTCTATATTTTATTTTACTGGTAGGAGGAATTCAAATCTATTTTGTAATTGCTGAAAAATATGACGTAGTAGATAAACCAAATCATAGAAGCTCTCACACTGATACGATTATAAGGGGAGGGGGTATTATCTTTTATTTAGGAGCTTTGCTTTGGTTTTTTCGATCAGGATTTGAATACCCTTGGTTTTACCTAGGTTTAACTCTTATAAGTATAATTAGTCTATTAGATGATATTTTTTCACTTTCGAATTGGATTCGATTGATTGCACATTTAATAGCAATATTATTGGTGTTCCACGAACTGAACTTGTATTCTGCAACAATACCTTATATAGTAATTTCAGTTGTAGTAAGTATTGGAATTATTAATTTCTACAATTTCATGGACGGAATTAATGGTATAACTGGCTTGTACAGTCTTGCTACTATATCTTGTTTTTGGTATATCAATAATTACCTTATAAATTTTATTCAAAATGATTTTATTTATTTAGTAGGATTAGCATTATTGGTGTTCGTTTTTTATAATACACGTGTTCGAGCTAAGTGTTTTTCTGGAGATGTTGGAGCAATTAGTATAGTCTTTATCTTGCTCTTTTTACTTTGGAAATTAGTTAATCAAAGTGGAAATATAAGTTTTTTTATTCTTCTATCTGTATATGGTATTGATTCTGTTCTAACAATTATTCATCGTTTAATATTAGGTGAAAATATATTTGTAGCTCACAGAAAGCATTTATATCAAATATTGGCCAATGAGTGCCAAATGTCTCATGTTATTGTAGCTGCTATTTACTCTCTCATACAAGTAATCATATTTATAGGTTATGTGTTTTTATATAACGCGAGTTATAAGATTCATCTAATCTATTTTATTACTGTTGCAATATGCTTATCGATAATCTATTTCTTTTTAAAAAAGAAGTTCTATCGTTTACATTTAGATAATGTAAACTAATTGTAAGAAATAGATTAATAGAACCAATGTGGTTGAATGAACTTACGCCCGTGAACATTTAATAAATGGATTTTTTATGTGTGGGTAGAGTTTATAAGTTGTAAGAGAACTCGTCTGATTCTCTTTGTTGTTATTTTTTCAGGTTACTCCTCAATTGTATTTGATATGTTGTTTACTAAAATGATCAAACTAATAAAAGCACGTTTATTGAAGCTTCTAAATGCGAGGATTTTATCTCCATGGTGGATTTTTCTGATTGATATCATTCTGACGTCAATTGCATTTATAATTGCTTATGTGGTTCGATTAAACTTCAAGCTGCCTTCAATAAGTGTCATGGAATTCCTTATTGCAGGAGGAATCTGTGTTGGAGTATATGCTGCTAGTTTCTTATTCTATAGTTCATATAAAGGAGTAATTCGTCATACCGAACTTAGAGAGTTGATACGATTGATTTATACAAACTTTACAGCGGTTGTTACCCTTTTTAGTCTTGATTTTCTGAATCAAACTTTAGATGGGGGAGTAATACATATACCATACCTTGTCTTGGTTCTTCAATTTGTATTCACTTTATTCTTCCTTACAGGATTTAGATTACTGGTAAGGGAAGTGTTTTCGTATTTATCAAAGGTTGAAAAGACTAAAAAAACTCTGATATATGGGGCTGGTGACTTAGGTCTTTTAGCTTTGGAAATATTAAATAAAGAGCGTAAAGAGAATTATCAGGTAGTTGGTTTTGTCGATGATGATAAGAAAAAGTGGGCAACAAACTTAAGAGATATTCAAGTAAGTGGATTTCCAAAGGCTCTGTCTACGGGGATGAAAAAAGGTGTTAGCATGGTGGTTCTTGCCATATCTAAAATGCGAAAGGAAAAAATTAGTGAAATCACTGAAATTTGTCTGGAAAATAATTGGGAAGTAAAAGTGTTACCTGCTTTTGATGATTGGATTGATGGAAAAATGCCTGCTAAAAGTGTTAGAGATGTTAAGATCGAAGACTTATTAGGTAGGGATGAAATAAGATTGAATTTACAACGAATTCATCAAAGTTTAGTTGGTAAAATAATTTTAGTGTCTGGAGCTGCTGGATCAATTGGTTCAGAGATTGTTCGTCAATTGCTAAAATTTCCAATAGGTAAATTGGTGCTTCTTGATCAAGCGGAGTCAGCTTTGTATGATTTACAGCAAGAAATTATTTCGAAATATAAAAAAGCTTCATTTGAACTAGTTATTGGTGATGTTTCGAACTCTGCAAGAATGCGAAAGGTGTTTGAACATTTTAACCCTGAAATAGTTTTTAATGCTGCTGCATACAAGCATGTTCCTTTAATGGAAGATAATCCGTATGAAGCTTTAAGAGTAAATGTTGGAGGTACAAGAATTTTAGCAGATTTATCTGTTGAATTTGGAGTTGAGAAATTTGTCATGATTTCGACAGATAAGGCCGTAAATCCAACTAATGTGATGGGTGCGTCCAAACGTATTTGTGAAATATATATTCAGTCATTGGCTCAAAGAGTAGATATAAATACTTCTTTTATAACGACTCGATTTGGAAATGTATTAGGCTCGAACGGTTCGGTTGTACCTCTGTTTAAAAAACAGATAGAAAAGGGCGGACCTGTAAAAGTGACTCATCCCGATATAACTCGATACTTTATGACCATTCCAGAGGCTTGCCAATTGGTTTTAGAAGCTGGTTGTATGGGGCAAGGTGGTGAGATTTTTGTTTTTGATATGGGAAAACCAGTTAAGATTCTTGATCTAGCGAAAAAGATGATCCAATTAGCAGGATTGAAATTGAATGTTGATATCCATATTATTTTTACTGGTCTGAGGCCTGGAGAAAAACTATATGAAGAACTGTTGGCAAGAAATGAGAATACTCTTCCGACTCATAATGAAAAAATTATGATTGGACAGGTTCGTTCTCATAATTTCGATGAGGTGAATACAGCTATTACAGAAATTATAAATTATCTGAACATAGAAAATAACGAAATGCTTGTAGCTAGAATGAAGAGTTTGGTCCCTGAATTTATATCGAAAAATTCAACATACGAACTATTGGATAATCATACTAAAAAAACAAATGATGAGTTATTGATGTTTCAAACTAAAAAAACAAGAGTCAGCTCTACAAATAAAATAGATAATCTTAAAATGAGTATAAAAGATAGGGATGAGAAATCAAAATTAGTAAAGGTTGAATTACCCAAAAATACAGTGAAAACATTTAACTCTCTTTAGTATTGTTAATGATCGGTAAATGAAAAGAAATTTGATCAGAATGACCAAGGTAAGTAGGTGTAGGTTAGTATTCTAGTGTTGTGGGAAAAGAGTGTGTTCTAGGCATATATGAAGTGTTTAAGGAGGTGGAGCATTTTATTTATTAAATAATTTTTATTGTTTTTGAAACCATTAGAATTTTTCCTCGTATAAACCCTTATGTATATATAAACAATATTTAGTCAGAATCTTTATAATTGACACACTCTCTAATTCAAAATTACTTGTAACTAACCGTTTCATTGTTTAAAGAAAATTGAAAATGAAGTCCATTATTATTATTATTTCAAATAGATTGTCTGGAGTATTCCAAACGATCATTAAATTACATTTCTTTTTGATATTTTTATTTTTCACATGCCATTCTTTTGCAACTGCTTTCCATGTTACGGTGGATGGTAGTGCAAATGGAGATGGAAGTGAATTTAGTCCATGGGACCTTAGAACTGCTCTTTCTCATCCTCCAAGTGTTACGCCAGGAGATACTATATGGTTACATGGGGGCACATACAAAGGGCATTTTTTTAGTGATTTAACAGGTTCTGAAGAATCAAATATAATAGTGCGTCAATTTCCTGGGGAAAGAGCTACGATTGATGGAGTAGGTCAGACGGGTTCTGGTATTTTGTCTATAAAAGGATCATATACAAGCTATTGGGGGTTTGTGATTACAGATTCTAATACTCAGCGTCTTTCACAGATACCTGGAAGTTTTCCATCAGATATTCCCAATGCTACAGGAGTAAATATTACAGGGCATCATATAAAACTTATCAATGTCATTGTACATGATGCGCCGGGTAATGGAATAGCAGCATGGATTCAATCTATAGATACTGAAATTTATGGATGCATAGTTTATCACAATGGATGGATGGGGCCCGATAGAGGTCATGGTCATGCATTTTATTCTCAAAATTTAAATGGGACTAAGGTGGTTATGGATAATCTCATGTTTAATAATTTTAGTATGGGAATTCATGTTTATACCGAGAATGGTTCAATTCAAGGTTTTCATATTGAAGGAAATTCAAGTTTTAACAATGGAATTATATCGGGAGATACTAGGTTAACTGCTAATGCACTTATTGGTGGCAGTCAACCCGCCGATCGAATAGTGTATAGAAATAATTATACTTTTCATAATTCATTGATAATTGCCGATAACGTTCGCTTTGGTTATGATGTTGCTAATGGAGATATTATTGTTAAGGATAATTATATGATGGGTGGTTTCCCCGTCCTAAGAATAAACAATTGGAATTCTGTTGAATTAACTGGAAATACAATTCTTGGATTTGGTAAATTAGTATATATGGAAGTACCTTCTGGGGTTCAGACTTCGTCTTATGATTGGGATAATAATGCCTATTATGCAGGAACCCATGATCAGCCTTATAATCATATTTCCCTTACTTTTGATCAGTGGAAACAAACCTACTCAATTGATGCAAATAGTCTATATACGACGGAAGCTCCGACTGGAACTAAAGTTTTTACTCGACCTAATAAGTATGAATCAGGACGTTCTTATATAACTGTTTATAATTGGGATTTAAGAGGCTCTGTTGATGTAGATTTATCAGATGTTATTGAGGAGGGAGCGAATTATGAGATTTTTGATATAGAATATTTAGATCAGGCACCGTTATTGGCTGGAAAATATGAAGGAGGTAGTATTAGTATCCCTATGAATTTAACACAAAAGTCTCAACCAATTGGAAATGTTCCAACAGCCTCTAAACATTCTGGCTTGGAATTTGGCGTATACTTATTAAAGAGTATTCCAATTTATCAAGAGAATAATAACTATTTAACTGACACTAAAAAATCTTTTATAAAAAAATAAATGTTGAAAGACAGAGCCTCGAATCCGATTATCTAGAGTATTAATAATGTTGAAATACTTATAAAAATTGCATAATGTATTTACGACTAACACTTCACTTATTAATCATGAAAAAATTACTCCCCATATTATTTTTAAGTTGTTTGATGTTCTGTTGTACTGAAAAAAATGGCAACGGCAATGGAAATGGAGAATTTCCAATTCTCCCTGAAGTACGAAACCCTGAAATATTTGATGTAGAAAATTTATTTTCAAGACCTTTAGTTGTTGTTGATGATATAGATTCTACTGTCATTATTCCAATGGATTTAGTATCAACCTCACCTCCAGTAAAGAGTGTTCCTAGTATTCCAGAACATACCAGTATGGAATTTGGTGTGTATATACAACAGGAAGGAGTAGTTAAAAGTGGCTCTACGAATAAAGAATAATAATCTTTGTAATTAAATCCATTCTATCAAGTTATTTCTCCGTTGCTATTCCTTTAAACAAAGCATCTGATATAATTCAAGTTTAGACGTCTAATTAAATGCGTCCTGATATTGGTTTGTAGTTCAATTGGTAATAATTCAGGTAATGCAACTGTTTGTGAGACAGTTGGATGTTGTTTGTTATTCCACTTTATCTATTCGTGTAAGATTATCTTAATAATATCAAAAATCTATTTTGCATTAGTTCATTCTGTAACTAATGTAAAATCTCTTATTTAAACACCCTGTTTAGATAATAACTGGTTGTTCGTGAGCTTGTTTTCCGTATGATTTGTCAAATAGTTTTTGATATGCTTTTTCCCTTTGATTAAATTAATACAATTAAAATATAGTAATCCTTTAAAATTTGTTGTTATGAGAAAAATAAAGTTTATACTCATTGCTTTGATATTCTTATCTGGAGTAATCATCTCATGTGAAAAAAGTGATTCTAAAAGTAAAGAAGAACCTGGGAATATCCCTGGTATGGGAGATGCTGGTGGAGAAATAGAAGTTGTAGAACCTTTTGTATTGCCTGAAGGAATTTCATTAGTTGGCGAAGTTAGAGGTGCGGGAGATTCTTCTGTATCTTTAATGGGAGATGAAATAATTAGGAACGAATCGAACCTAAAGTATTATGAAGGGGCTTATGGATCTGGGGGACAGTGGGTATTATTGAATCTAGTTTTTGAAAATTCAACATCTATTGATCAGGAAGTTGTTATTCCAGCTGGTTGTATATTTGAGTACAGTCACGATGATGATGAAACTGATGATAATAATTATCAAAATGGAATTTGTTTGCAAGAAATTCGTTTAACTGTTTTTGGAAGTACACGACTGAATGTTGTTCTCTTTTTATATTGTATAAATAAAGGTAAAGAGGGTAGTAGCAGCTTAGTATCATATATTATTAGAGGCGCATCAACATCTGAATTGATTTCTTTTATGGTAGATGCACTAAAGTATAAAAGGATTGATATTAGTGATTTTACTGAAGAAGAAATGGATGAATATAATAGTATAACTGAGAGAATTCAAGAGATTATTTGGGCTATTACTAACGGATCTGGTCTAACTCAGGAGGACAAAGACTTTATTGATGCGCTTAGTGATAGGGTTGGAGATAGTTAAATCAGTAATAGACATGATGATTGTGATATAAGCTTAATTTTAAAATGATAGCCATCTTAAAATATAACTCAATATACATAATCATTGTAGCATGCAATGGGAAAAAGTTCCTCGTTTGAAAATAGGGACTTCTGATTTAATTTTACCTAGATGTAAAACTATCTTAGATAGGTTTATATCAAATTAGAATTGGTGTTTAAATTTCTTTAAGCTGCTTCGCTATGCGTTGCAGCTTTTGTTTTGTTAGGTGACAAAGGGTGAATTTTGTTACACCTATATTACACCTGAGGAGAAATGAAATGAAAAAGCAGCATTGAAAAATGCTGCTTTGCTTGTAAATAGAGGTGGAGAGGAAGGGATTTCACTATACACTGCAAAGGCTTAATGCACAGTCATTTGTGAGTGCTTGAGAATTTGTGTTCACCTGATAGTTCACCGATGTTTTAGAAAATATAGTGAATTGTGTCGCATATCTCAAATATATGAAGAGTGTTAAGGGATATATAAAATGGGAATCCTATTCAGCAATATAATTGAGAGCAAAACTTATTATCTCATGGGCTCATCCGAATCATGGACCAATCACAATTGGAATTAAAAGATCTTTTAGATCTCAAGTTCGAAATCGAGAGAAAAGTGAGCTTATTTGAAGCCATTCAAACGGTGATACAACATCCCTTATATTTTATGTATGACTCGCCTAAGAAATTAGTTGAGGCTATTCACAAGAAAAGAGCTTTAGATGTTTCTCTCCAGTTTTAAACACCTTCCTGGTGTATGCTAACGACATGGCTAAGGAAATGCTAAATGCCAATCATCAGCTCGTTGAGAGTTTAGCACCACTATATCAAAACAGTCTCTCTAAAAGCCGAAGAAATAGGAGAGAGAGCTTTTGTAACATTCTGCATCAAATCGTCTACGAACAAGCCTATCTAGCAAACCTAACCAAAGAATGTCATCGCATTACAATGCCTTATCACTCTGCAATGCAAGAAAGAATATTCTTTTGAATTCATGCTTTCTACATTCAATCAAGAAATATGATTGTGGTTACCTATGTAATAAATGGTAAAATGTGCTGTTTTTTTTAAACATTGAATTTGCTAGATTTGACACTACGAATCTTAATTGAAATTTGATAGCTTTACTTAAAAGTTCGTGTATTTCAGAATAAGGACATATAAGATAATGTTTAGAAGATAAATATATAAGTCTCAATTATCCGTGTATATTCAGCTTTTATATAGATGTAAAAGAAATAATATCAATGTTCCTAATTAGTTAATTTATATTATACAATGACTCGTATAATTTGCATTAAAAACATGGTTTGCCCTCGCTGTATTGAAACCGTGAGAGAGATATTCAATAAGTTGAATATTGAAACGTCCTATATTAAACTAGGTGAAGTAAGCATCTCTGAAAATATAAATGATTCTCAAAAAACTCAATTAGAAGAAGAATTGGCAACCAGAGGATTTGAATTACTAGAAGACCATAGTTCAAAAACCATTGTTCAAATCAAAGCCATTGTGGTAGAACAAATACATTATAACAAAGAAAGCCTTACCGTCAATTTTTCTACCTTCTTATCGGAAAAGTTGAATCAAGACTATACTGCGCTGAGTAAACTTTTCTCATCTGTGGAAGGTGTCACCATCGAGAAATATATATTGAAACAAAAAATAGAGAAAGTAAAAGAGTTGATTGTGTACAATGAGCTTAACCTTTCTGAAATTGCATTTCAATTGGATTATAGCAGTGTGGCTCACCTATCATCCCAATTTAAGAAAGAAACAGGTATGACCCCATCCGCATTTAAAAAGCTTGAAAAAAGAGACCGCAACACATTGGATTCTATTTAAAAATTCAATAAAACTAGACTCTTACAAGTGCGAAACAGTTTTGTGAATTGCAAAATTGCTTCGGTATTAAATCTTACTGGTAAGCAAAATCTTATAAATGACATCCCGAATTGTGTAACAAATAACACCTCTTTCATATCCATCTTTGTATTATAAAATATAAAGTCATGAAAGAAGCCATTACATCAGATTATAATTCGAGCATAGTAAAAGATAGTCATAAAGTTTCAGGAATGACATGTGCCTCCTGTGCAGTTAGTCTTGAATCCTATCTTAAACCTGTTGAAGGAATCAAACAAGTAGCAGTTAATTACCCCAACCAATCAGTAGCATTGGAATATGATTCAGCAAAAGTTTCTCTAGAAACCCTTCAACAGAAAGCAAGAGAAATAGGTTACACCATTTTAATAGGTGAAGCGAAAGAAACACAAAAAGCATTCAATGAAATAGAGGAAAAGAGACTGAGAAATCTAAAATCAAAACTAATATTCTCAGCAGGTTTTTCTATCCCAGTATTCATTATAGCTATGTTCTTTATGGGGCAAATTCCCTATGAAAACTGGATAATGATGATGCTATCAGTTCCTGCCTTATTTTGGAGTGGTTCAGAATTCTTTGTAATTGCATGGAACAAACTGAAACACTTTTCAGCAAATATGGATACACTCGTTGCACTAAGTACAGGTACCGCTTTTGTATTTAGTGTATTCAACACCGTATATCCTGAGTACTTTTTAAGTCGAGGCGTAACCCCACATGTCTACTATGAATCCGCTGTTATTATAGTAACACTCATTTTATTAGGAAGATATTTAGAAGAAAAAGCAAAAAGCAAAACATCTTCAGCCATTAAAAAACTAATGGGCTTAAAACCAAAGGAAGTGGTCGTTATAAGAAACGGAGAAGAACAGACTATAGCCTATGATGAAATCTTGAAAGGTGAACTTATCATTATTAAACCAGGAGACAAAGTGCCTGTGGATGGCACAGTCAAAAAGGGGGAATCTTTCATTGATGAAAGCATGATTTCAGGAGAACCCATCCCTCTTGCAAAAACAAAAGGAAGCAAGGTATTTGCTGGTACAATCAATCAAAAAGGCTCACTGAGAATCATAGCTAATAAAGTGGGTGATGAAACGCTACTTTCTCAAATAATACAATTAGTAGAGCAAGCACAGGCCAGTAAACCAACCATTCAAAAACTGGTTGATAAAGTGGCGGGTATATTCGTTCCTGTAGTAATCGGAATTTCGATACTCACTTTTGCTATTTGGTACATGATTGGCCCAGAGCCATCATTCACATATGCCCTACTGACGCTCATTACTGTCTTAATAATTGCTTGTCCATGCGCATTAGGATTAGCCACTCCTACTGCATTAATGGTTGGTATTGGTAAAGGAGCGCAACAAGGGATATTAATAAAAGACGCACAATCATTAGAAACAGCCTATAAGGTTGATACACTTATCCTTGACAAGACTGGTACGATTACAGAGGGTAAACCCAAAGTAACAGATTTAATTTGGGAGGAGGAAGCAGATTCAACTCATTTGGGACAAGTTCTATTATCAATAGAATCTCAATCTGAGCATCCCATTGCAGAAGCAATAGTACAACATCTAAAAACCAACGATACAAAAGTCATTAGTACCGAATCGTTTGAAAGTATCACAGGTATGGGAGCTAAAGCTAGCTTTGAAAACAAGACTTATATAGCAGGTAATGAGAGACTCATGGTTACTCACCAAATAGAAATTCCACACCAACTAGCCCAACGTGCAGAAATGCTAAAGTCAGAAGCTAAAACGGTAGTATACTTTGGAGCTGATGATAAAGTCGTATCAATTATAGCAATTGCTGACCAGGTAAAACCAACTGCGCATTCCGCTATTCAACAGATTCACCAAATGGGTATTGATATATATATGCTTACAGGTGATAATGAGCAAACTGCATCCGTTATTGCCCATGAGGTTGGCATTAAAAACTACAGGGCAAACGTAATGCCAGCAGACAAAGGAAACTTTGTTAAGCAATTACAAGAACAGGGCAAAACTGTAGCAATGGCGGGTGATGGCATAAACGATTCTCATGCCCTTGCTCAATCGGATGTAGGTATTGCCATGGGAAGTGGAACAGATATAGCTATGGAAAGCGCAGGCATCACTTTGATGCATTCCGATTTAAAACAAATTGCAAAAGCCATAAAATTGTCCAAGGCTACTATGCAAACCATTCAGCAAAACTTGTTTTGGGCATTCATTTACAATTTGATAGCTATCCCTATTGCGGCAGGAGTATTATACCCACTCAATGGATTTCTTTTAAATCCAATGATAGCTGGAGCAGCCATGTCTATGAGTTCAATATCAGTATTGACTAATAGTCTACGATTAAGAAAACGCTCAATTAATTAAATACAGACCAACATACACAGAGTATTAAAGACAGCACATTAACAAATATAAATAGTAACAATTATGAAAACTAAAATTAATATCGGAATTAGAATCTTATTGGGTAGCGCTTTAATCCTTTTTGGGGCGGATAAATTTCTGGAATTTATTCCACATGGTCATACAATGACGGAAAATTTAATGAACGCTTTTATGGGATTAGTAGCAAATAAATTCATCCTTCCAACGGTAGGTATTGTAGAAATATTAGTTGGGGGTTCTTTGCTACTCAACAAATTTACAAACCTTTCTTTGTTGGCAATGGTACCTGTGAGTTACGGTATAGTGGCCTTTCATTTAGCAGTTGACATTCCAGGAGTTGTATTGGGCGCAGTAATAGCACTTTTAAATGTATATCTGCTTTTGCAGAAAAAAGACGAACTGATCGTTTTATTAAAATCATAATGCTTAATTCAATATTTTTCAAAAAAAATAAAAATATGAAGCCTATAAAATATAAAACGAACATTAATTGCGCAAGTTGCCTGCAATCAGTTATTCCTTTTTTAAATGATTTGGATAATGTTGACACTTGGAAAGTAGATACAGACAACCCTGATAAGATTTTAGAAGTCAACCTAGACGATGAAAATGAAGAAACAGTAATTGAAGCTGTTAAAAAAGCAGGTTTTACTATAGCAAAGATTAACTAATAGAATAGGGTACCCCAGCAAGATGTATAAACAATAGCGGTTTGTGTACTAACACAAACCGTTTTTGTATAAAATAAGTATTTTGATAGCCGAACAGTAATAGTTTTAAATCCGCTACTGCTCATACATAAATCATTAGAAATTATATATTTTCAACTGCCTATTTTTAGTTTCTTCTATGAGTAAACAAAAGAAAACTGCAATGCATAAAAACCACAAAGCTCCAACTTGTTGAGGATTGGGCTTTATGAATTTACTTAAAGGTCTCTGGCGCACTTTATTGATAAGCATATGAACAGAGATTATTAACTAGGGAACAGAATAGGGTACAGTAAAATGTTTTCAATCCCATAAATCATTAGTAAACAGTGTTTAAGTTCTTTTTGTCTGGGTTCTGCTGGGGTTACTTTATAAATCCATGAATGACTATAAGGCGTTCTCTCCTCGGGCTGCTACGAAAAGTTTATTAAGAGTTTCCATAATCCTCCCGACCACTATCGGGATGGCTGTTCCACTTTCTTTGAAGCTACAGATGGATATCAGACATGGTAAGTACACCTCATACTCCAATATATTTGTAATCTGAATATCCAATACTTACTCAATTCTCTTGATCAATCTTATATCTTTTAATGGCTGACATTAATTTCTATGTTGAGCTAATTATTAAAATTCCAGAAATTAGTTTAGTGATGTTATAATAGTTTTGTTTTTTTTATTGTTGTCATTTTGAACAGACTTATTCTAATTGCTGAATTGTGGGGATTTTCAAATTAATCATAGGGTAAATTCACATCAGTTCGGTATACATGTAATAGCTGCAATTAAAATATTGCATCAGAAATTACAGAAGGACCCTAAGCTGTTTTATATAAATCTTTTAAGTAAATTACGCTTGTACTTTTAATGATTTATTTTAAATCGAATTATTTTGACAGAGAAAGAATTTAAGCAGTTTTTTGATAAAAATTTTGAAGGGCTTCGTAGTTATTTATACTACAGGTCGGGTAATTTGGAATTGGCCACAGATTTGGCTCAGGACACATTGCTTGAACTCTGGAAGAAACAGACGAAGAACGAAGGGAAAAAAACGATTGGATTTGCCTATAAAATTGCCAATGATCTTTTTATTAGCCGATATAGAAAGAGTCTTGTTGAGGCCAAATACATCAACTCATTGGAATTTGAATTCATGGAAATATCTCCTGAAAAGGTCTTGGAATTTAAAGAACTGAAAGAGACATATGAGCAAACATTAGCCGAAATGGACGAAAGACAACGAGTGGTTTTTCTTATGAGCCGCTTAGAAGGTCTGAAATATCGAGAAATTGCTGAACGATTGGATATCAGTGTAAAAACCGTAGAGAAAAGGATGACTGGGGCACTTTTCACATTTAAAGAAGTTCTAAAAGTACTTTATTATTTTCTGGTTTTTTCAAGTTCTGTTGAAAGTCTAAAACTCGTTGGCAATTACATTAAAATGCACGTAGGATGAGAAAGAGCAATGCAAACTATAAAAATTTAGATAGCGATTCAAGTGAATTGTTTTCGATGCTTCGGGTACCTTGGTCTAAAGCCAAAAGTGAAGTATGGGAAGACACGCGTGTTAAAATGAAGCCCCGTTCAGTTATTGCTTTGAAACCTCGTTCTCTGTTTTGGCAAGTATCTGTTGCTGCTGCTGTTGTAATCACATTCGGACTTGGCTTATTTATGAAAACCTATACAACAACTGTTCAAACATTAACAGCACAACACTTAAGTACTCAATTACCCGATGGTTCAAGCGTTGATTTAAATGCAGGTAGCGAAATTTCATATCACCCCTATTGGTGGATGGTAAACCGAAAAGTGAATTTGAAAGGAGAAGCATTTTTTGAAGTAGAAAAAGGAAGTGAATTTAGTGTTGAATCTTCTGTTGGAATTACTGAAGTACTTGGAACAAGCTTTAATATCTTTGCTCGTAATGAACGTTATGAAGTCACGTGTTTTACCGGAGAAGTAAGAGTACAGGCTGTTTCAACTTCAAATAGCGTTATTTTGCATCCAAAAGAAAAAGCTATACTTAGAACAGGTCAACTTGAAGTTGATAAAGTGACTAATATTGAAGATACAAGGGCATGGTTGTCAAATAAAATTGTTTTTACTTCGGTTT
>TARA_R110001583_G_scaffold51161_11_pt1 | contig 51160 bp, 46 predicted proteins | sample TARA_R110001583 | Tara Oceans TARA_R110001583 (sample SAMEA4398432) | marine metagenome | biome: Polar Biome; feature: [MES] marine water layer (ENVO:01000295) within the mesopelagic zone...; material: water (ENVO:00002006), including particulate matter (ENVO:01000060) such... | reverse complement strand
CCTGCGCAAAATTTAGATCACATATTTAATACGATTGGTATAATGTCAATAAAGAATACTTATCTTAAGCTTTTTTAAGAAAAAGATCCCTTACTGACTACATCTTTCAAAGTTGAGTTCAGATAAAGCTGTTTATTTATCTTTACCCTTGTAAAATCATTCTGTTAATTACATTTTATAGAGTTGAATTTAAATGCGAAAAATCGATAAGAAAATAGACAATAAACTACGCAGCGTATTAACGGACGTTTGTGATTTTGCATTACAGAACATTACCGGCTACCAATGGATTAGTCATACTGTCAATTATGCCAGCTTCCCAGAATCGCTTGTCATTACCTGTGTTTTTGATAGTAAAGAACACGCACATACGGCACAACAACAGGGCGAAATATTAACCTTAATCGTTAATGCACTCAGCGAAATTTCCGTCAAATTAAATGCCCCTCAAAAACAAATTTGTTTTGAATCTGAATAATTTTTATTCCTTATTAATTAAATAGTTGAGGTTATCTTATGCAATGGCAATGGCTTTGCCTTAAATTCAATGAACTTTCTACCGTCCAACTTTATCAACTATTAAAGCTACGTGTTGATGTATTTGTCGTTGAACAAAACTGCCCCTACCCGGAATTAGATGATAAAGACCATCAAGCGAATGTATACCATTTGTTAGGTTATCAAAATGAGAAGCTGGTTGCCTGTGCACGTTTGTTAGCACCAGGCATTAGTTACCCACAAGTGAGTATTGGGCGTATTGCGACATCAAAAACAGATCGCAACCTCGGTTTAGGTAAAACCTTATTAAACGCTGCGCTACTAGAATGTGAGCAACGTTGGCCACAGCAAGATATTCAAATTGGGGCACAGGTTTATTTAATCAACTTTTATCAAGGTTTCGGTTTTAAACGACACTCAAGTGATTATTTAGAAGATAACATCTTGCATTTAGACATGTTACTCACAAAATAAATATTCGCGATTCAAGTACAGAATCAACAGATAGCTCCATTTTTAGCGAGAATGATTACCACTCTATATCAAAAAAAACATCTATTTCTGTGCTATTATGAAAACGCTTTAATTTTTAAGTACAAGTACTTAAAGATAGTAGCAAGGAAGATCATTTAAAGAATAATAAAGATACAAAGTGATTATATTTCAGGATGAATATGGATAAGCTGGAAAGTTTAGAAAGTGTAGAAGTTAATGATGAAATGCGTTTCATTGCACATAAAGATATTGCAACACGTTCTTTTGTGGGTACCTACATTTATTTATTATCATGGGCTGTCATCACAGTCCCTAGTGATTTTTATGCCATCGCGCCCGATATCAGCCTCTTCTTTAGCCTATCCTTCCTGACAATGGCCCTTATTAGAGGCCTGCTAATTAAAAATTTTGAAAAAATTTATCAACGAAACCCTATTTACTGGAAAACGCTCTTTTTCACAGCGGTTTGGACCACCGCCTTACTTTGGGGAGTGTTATGTTACCTTGCCTTGAGCGATCCTCGCTTTGAAAACATTTCCTTGGCTATTGTGATCGCAACCGCAGGCTTATCAAGTGGCGGTGTTGTAGCCTTATTGCCAAGTCGAACTTTAACCTTAGGTTTATATAGTGCGTTATTACTACCAACTGGCTCTTTAGTCTTTCACCCTGATTTCGATGACATCACAATCGTTCTTATTTTCCTGCTGTATTGGGGCGGTATGTATTCAATTACTAAGGTGCAATATCGTGATTATTGGTTAGGATTAAAAAGTAATTTTTTAATTAAACGTCACGCCATCATACTTGAACAACTTAATACACTCGATGGCCTCACAGGTTTAAAAAATAGAAAATATTTTGATGAGTCATTACATCGAGAGGTAAATAATGCGCTTAGATCTCAATCTCATCTATCATTATTATTTCTTGATATTGATCACTTCAAGATGATAAATGACAATTATGGGCACATAGTGGGTGATGAATGCCTAAAGCGTATTTCAACATTATTCCAAGAGACTCTACAACGAAAAACGGATACTGTTGCACGATATGGAGGAGAGGAGTTTGCTATTATTTTACCCTCAGATAATACCACCAAAGCCTTGGCTCTCGCAGAGAAAATACGTCGTTCAGTAGAAGAGTTACGCTACGTAAATGAGAAAATAAATATTTCATTTACCATTAGTATTGGTGTGGCCTCTTTCATCCCCAAACCGGGTGATACAGCCGAGTCACTCATTAAAATGGCAGACAAGGCTCTCTACCTTGCTAAAGACGCAGGGAGAAATAGAGTAATAGAAGCTGGAAAACGCGAAAAAGAAAACATAATTTATTTCGATATTTAGCATTATAAAACATCAAATAAACAGCTTAAAAAACAAAAACCACCCGCCTCTAAAGAATCAAATAAATATCAATATTAGACGCAACATTTGAGTTTATTATTGACTAAAAACATCTTTTTTATAGGTCTTAATTGGTTAATAAAAAATGATTCACTACTGTTACCCACCTCTTTATAGCAACCTGTTTTTTGAATGTAATCAAAGCATTGAAATAAGTTATTAGCTGAATAATCTTCAATTTAAGCATTATTATCGCAGTAAATTTAGGTGATGTAGGATTGGCATCGCAATTGCTTTAGCCCTTATCTCGTTAGATTATTTATTATTACTTGAATAGGGGTCATTTATGTCTGTAGATCGGCTAAAATCAAAACAAGATATGCATATCAGTAACATAACAGATAATAAGAAATCCTCTCCCCTGCAAAATAAACCTGTCGCAATGAGCATAAATCCAGTTTCTTCTAATAATGCTAGTTTTGATTTAATCATGTCTCAGCTTGATATTGCAAATCAACGTGCCTTTAATGAATATCAAACACTGCAATGGAAAGAGGCTAGCATTGAAAAAAAACAGTTAGCCTTATTAATGTGTGAAGTCGATTTTTATGAAGAATATTTGTCACACTATGGAGAACAAGGTGCCGCTTTTATGATGCTCTCTGTTGCGCTCGCATTAAAAAACATTTGCGCTCTTTACGGATGTTTTCTTGCTCATCATGGGCAACATCGTCTGGTGGTGTTAATCAAAGGGGGCAATCAAGAGAGTGTGCAAGCAATCGCAAATCATTTATGTGATGCCGTCAAGAATACACGCACAGAACATAATTATTCGAAAAAAGATCACTTTATTACATTAAGCGTTGGCTTCTCGGTTACTCACCCCGGATCAATGGCAATATTAAAAAACCAAGCTAATAGTGCCCTCACAGATGCAAAACTATTAGGCGGCAATAAAATAGTACATAGCCATAACAAAGACCACCAAGCAGAAATACAAGCACGTATTAAAATAAGACATGCGCGACTTAAAGAAAAACAACAACAGCTTGCACCAAAAACGAACAATGCCGCACCAACTAAAGCCAATAAAGATTTATTTCCAGAATTAGAAGGTATTAATCCAGCAAAATCCAAATCGCGGTCTAAAATGTATCGAGGGCAACCAATATTAGAAGCGAACCCAATGGATGTAGACAAAAATGATAGCAATCATCTTCAGTCTTCCCAAACTAACAAAGGTCTTAAGAAGAAACCTTCCTCTGTCAGAATGTACCGAGGACAGATAGTTGATAGTTAAATTTATAGGCATTTTTACATTAAAAAAAAGTATAATTTAAAGCACAAATATATAACCTTTAGCGCTTGTAATACTTGTAATAAATAGGACGATAAGAATGGATTACACTTGGTTACTGATTTGTGCGCTATTGGTATTTTGTATGCAAGCAGGCTTCTTATGCTTAGAAAGCGGTAAAATTCGTAGTAAAAACAGTATTAATGTAGCGGCTAAAAATATTTCTGATTTTATCATTGCAGCAGTCATCTACTGGTTATTTGGTTTTGCATTAATGTTTGGCGATTCGCTGTTTGGTTTTGTAGGTATTAGTGAGTTCTTTGTTGGTGAAACACAATCCGCATCTCAAATCAGTTTTTTCTTATTTCAAATGATGTTTTGCGGTACAGCTGCCACCTTGTTATCAGGTGCTGTCGCAGAACGCATGTCTTATATGGGTTATTTATGCATTGCCAGCGTATTAACCGCCATTATTTATCCCATTCCAGGACACTGGGTCTGGGCCTCATCCTATCACGTAGATAACATTGGCTGGCTTGAATCAATAGGCTTTATCGACTTTGCTGGTTCAACAGTTGTCCATTCCGTGGGGGGTTACGTTGCTTTAGCTGCCATCATTATTATTGGCCCAAGAATTGGCCGCTTTGATGGCAAGGGTGATCTGCCCACCGGTAGCAATGTTCCTATGTCGGTACTGGGGACATTATTATTATGGTTAGGGTGGTTTGGCTTTAATGGTGGTAGCACCTTACAACTGACAGATAAAGTTCCCCTGATTATCCTCAATACCTGTTTAGCCGCTGCCTGGGCAGGGATCACTGCATCCATTTGTCATTATTATTATAAAAAATTTGTCGATGTGGGTTACATCCTTAATGGCATCATTGCAGGATTAGTCTCTATTACTGCAAACTGCCATGCCGTCTCACCAATGGATGCAATGCTGATAGGCATGATTGCGGGTGTTCTTTTATATTTCTCAACAGGATGGCTTGAAAAGTTAAAAATTGATGATGCGTTAGGAGTGGTACCTGCGCATCTTTTCGCGGGTATCTGGGGCACACTCGCCGTCGCTATTTTTGCTGACTTATCGGTGTTAGAAACAGGCCTCACCCGGTGGCAACAATTTCAAGCGCAATTTATTGGTATTATCAGCATTGGCTTTTATAGTTTTATATTAAGTTATCTATTATTAAAATTAATTAACCGCTTTATTCCACTACGAGTAAGCGCTGCAGATGAACTCAAAGGTATGAACATTTCAGAGCACCATGCCTCTACCGAGTTAATTGATTTATTAACAGCGATGCATCAACAACAACAAAGCGATACATTCGCCACCCCCGTACCTGTTGAACCCTTTACTGAAGTGGGTCAAATTGCCAGTCAATATAATAAAGTCATCGCACGCGTAAAACATGAAATTAGCAAACGAGATGGCGCAATTAGTGATTTTCGCGCCAGTGAAAAACGCAAAAGCGACATATTAGAATCTTCTATGGACAGTATTTTAATTGTTGACTTGCAAGGGAAAATCATTGAATTTAACCCATCAGCAGAACGTAACTTTGGTTGCGTTAGGCAACAGGTTGAAGGAAAAAGCTTTATTGATCTTTTCATTCAACCTTCTGATCAAGCGGTGATCAGAAATAGTCTATCCTGTAAATTTTCAGGCTCAGAAGGAATATTACGAAATATTCGCAACAGCATCACACTTGTGCGCAATAGCAATGAAACTTTCGATGCAGAAATAACCGTCACTGGTGCGGATTTTGGCACCACCAATAATAATGAATTCACCTTGCATATTCGCGATGTAACACGACAGTTGAAACTGCAAGAAAATCTACGTCAACTTGCTTATAGCGACCCACTAACAGGTTTATATAATCGTACCTTTTTAATGAACGCATTAACCAAAACACTTAATCGCTGTCAATACAGCGATGAAACAGTGCTGCTCTTCTTTATGGATTTAGACCGTTTTAAGAAAATTAATGATACTTTAGGTCATCAGGCTGGCGATGATTTATTACGCGAAGTTGCACAACGATTAATTACCGTCACCCGTTCAAACGATATTATTGCCCGTTGGGGAGGTGATGAGTTTGTCATCTTATTCACCGGTACTTTCAATACAGCACTTGCTCATTCAAAAGCGAACGAAGTACTTAACATTATGCGCCAACCTTTAACGTTGGCAGGCAGAAAAATAAATATACCGATCAGTCTCGGTATTGCCATGAGCGAAAAAGGCGATAACAACCATGCTGATCAATTAATTCAACACGCTGATATAGCAATGTATCACGCTAAACAAAATGGTCGTGATAACTACCAACTGTTTGCGATTGAAATGGCAAATAATGCCAAACGCAACTTCAATTATGAACAAGAGATGAATTTAGGCATAAAGTCTGGACTTCAATTTAATCTCGTTTATCAGCCCAAAGTAACCCAAGAAGGAACCCTTTTAGGCTTAGAAGCATTAATGCGCTGGCACCACCCCAATGAAGGCCTCATCTCTCCGAGTGAATTTATTCCCATTGCAGAAGAGTCTGATTTAATCATTAATATCGGTGAATTTGCGCTAACAGAAACCGTCAACCAGTTACTTTCCTGGCAAAGTCTGGGTTATGACAACGTCCCTATTTCGGTCAATATTTCCGGAAAACACTTAGTATCAGAACGTTTAGTTCCCTACATCAAGAATCTGCTTCAAGAATACAACTTTGATGCCAATTTATTAGAAATTGAGATCACAGAAGGCGTGTTATTGACTGATATTGATCGTTGTATTGATGTTTTATCACAATTAAAAGCATTACACATAAAACTTTCCATTGATGATTTCGGTACCGGTTATTCTTCTTTAAATTACTTAAAACGTTTACCACTTGATGTGTTAAAAATAGATAAATCCTTTGTTGATGAATGTGCCACCTTGGTTGAAGACAGCCAAATTTGTAAAACAATTATTAGTTTGGCGAATAATTTAGGCTTAGAAACGGTTGCTGAAGGTGTTGAGACAAAATCCCAATTAGATTTTTTAATCAAAAATGGCTGTTATATTTTCCAGGGCTATCTATTTTCTAAACCACTGGTAGCTAATGAAATACAATCTCATTTTCTGCGAAAAAAACATGTTTAAAAATTAGGCGTTGGTAAAAAAATCTTATTAAAATGATTGTTTATTGAACTAAAGCGATTAACGTTGTGTCATAGCTTATATTGTTACCAACACGTTAAATATGGAAACAAATTAGCAACACTTAAGCCACATTAGATTACTCAATAAAGGGAGAATTGTATGTCAAAACAACTAAAGAATGATATTCCTCAAGAAGCATTTGACTGGTATGACGAATATGCACACGGCATGATGGATCGTAGAGCTTTCATGAAGAAGCTAGGTACCTTAGTGGCAATTGGTTATTCAATGAGTATCTTAACCAGCGCATTATTACCCAATTATGCATTAGCTGAACAAATATCATTTAACGATTCAGACATTAAAGCAACCTATGAAACCTTTGATTCTCCTTTAGGTCATGGGCAAGGTAAAGGTTATCTAGTCACTCCACTGAATAAAATAGGGAAGTTACCCGTAGTATTAGTTGTTCATGAAAACCGCGGACTTAATCCATATATTAAAGATGTTGCGCGCCGATTAGCAAAAGCAGGTTTTATTGCCTTTGCACCTGACGCATTATTCCCGCTAGGGGGCTACCCTGGTAATGATGACGAAGGCAGAGCAATGCAAAAAACAATGGATGGTTCAAAAATCCAACAAGATTTTGTCGCGGCTGCCAAGTTCCTAAAAAATCATGAAAACGGCAATGGTAAGCTGGGTGCTGTTGGTTTCTGTTTTGGCGGATATGTGGTCAATTATTTAGCCGCTGTTGAATCTGATTTAATTGCCGCCGGCGTTCCTTTTTATGGTACGCCAGCCACGCCAGAGCTAAGAAAAAACATCAAAGCACCGTTATTAATACAATTAGGTGAACTCGATGAGCGCGTTAACAAATCATGGCCTGATTATGAAAAAGATCTGATTAGTTTAAAGGTTCCTTATGAAGTGCATATCTATAAAAACGCGAATCATGGTTTCCATAATGATTCAACAGGTCGTTACGACAAAGCTAATGCTGAGCTTGCTTGGGATCGTACCATTGCCTTTTTCAACAAAAATTTAGCATAAGACCCCTACCTCTTTCTTAGATCGTTATATCTCATGCAGGGTGTTTTTGACCACCCTGCATGTCTCAAAAATATTAATTAATAAAGCAAATGAATACCATTACGCTCGAGATGTTATCTGTGCTTGAGTAATAAAAAATGTTTAATGCTAACGTCTAGCCTCAGTATTAATCATCAGAAATAAAGAATTCAATGACAAAAAATCCCCTTTCAAAATGGAGCAACCTTAGTTTTCGACGTCGATTATTAATCGTGATGACATTCTCCGGCCTTATCCAACTGCTCATTTTATCTGGCGCAGGATTTATCTATTTAAAAAATTCAAAGGCCCATGATAGTGGCGAAACAGCCCTTGGCGTGGCAAAATTATTAGCACAAAGCCCAATAGTCATAGAGGCCTTGCAAGGAAAAAACCAGAAGCTAATGCAACAAAAAATTGAAGCCATGCGCACTTCAATTAAGGCTGCGTTTATTGTCGTGGGAGACATACAAGGCATTCGTTATTCTCACCCTATCCCTGAACGCATTGGCAAAAAGATGCAGGGAGGCGATAACAACAGAGCCTTACTGCAAGGGATCTCTTATATTTCTTATGCAAAGGGTTCACTGGGAAATTCCGTGCGAGGAAAAACCCCTATTTATGATCAATTCGGCAATATTATTGGTGTTGTATCAGTCGGTTATTTAGTCACTACGATTGATGACAAAGTTTATCAATTTCTGTTTTTCTTAATGGCGATGGTCCTATTAGTCGTCTTTGCTAATGCCATTATTTCCAGCTTTATCGCACGTCGCTTTCAGCATGCCATCCTCGGCTTTGAGCCTGAAGAATTTGGACGCTTGTATATGGAATTACAAGTGACATTAAGCACCATCAAAGAAGGCATTATTAGTATTGATAAAAACAGTCACATCACCTCAATTAACCACAGCGCCTGTCAAATTTTAAATTTAAAAGCACAACAGGTCTTAAATAAAGAGATACAAAGCGTTCTACCTGAAAGCGATTTAACCGATGTTTTACTGACTAATGTTGAAGAGAATGATGTCGAAACCATTCTTAATGGGCAAGCGATTATTGCCAATCGACAATTGATTCTAATTGATGGGCAAGTTGTTGGTGCTGTTTCTAGTTTCCGTCTCAAAGATGAAATCACCGAATTGACCAAACAATTATCGCAAATTCGAGAGTATGCCGAATTGTTACGCTCACAAACTCATGAACATAGGAATAAATTAAATACCATCAGTGGTTTGATCCAACTTGGTAAAACAACTGAAGTGCTACGTTTAATTGGGCAAGAAACCGAACACTATCAACATTTAATTCAATTTTTACGAGAGGCTATTGAAGAACCGGTCATTGCAGGTGTTTTATTAGGTAAAAGTGAACGAGCAAGAGAATTAGGCCTCATCCTTGAAATAGATGAAGGTTCTCGTTTGCAAAAATTGCCGGTACACATTAGAGCAGAAGATCTGGTCACAATATTAGGTAACTTTATTGATAATGCCTTTGACGCCAGCTTGCCTAATAATCCGTTACATAAAGAGGAGAAAAAAGTTTCCATTAGCATTAGTGATTATGGGCCAGATATCATTATTGAAGTCGAAGATAGTGGCTGTGGCTTACCTGATCAGCTCAATCAAATGGCTTTAATTAAAAAAGGAGTATCCAGTAAAGCAGGAAAGCATCGTGGTGTAGGATTGTATTTGGTTAATCAAATTATTACACAATATAAAGGCCAACTTTCGATGGAAAGTAATAAAAATAAAGGTGCAAGGGTAACCGCTTATTTGCCTAAAGTTTTTTATAAAGGGTTAACACATGATAAATAACCAAAAAATTAGCGTATTGATCATTGAAGATGATTTAGGTATTGCAGAGATCCATCGTCGCAATTTGATGAAAATAGACGGCTTTGAAACGATCGGCATCGCAACCAGTAAAAATGAAGCAGAAACTTTATTAGATGTATTAGCCCCTGATTTATTATTACTGGATTTATATCTTCCCGATGGCAACGGACTTGATATTTTAAGGTATCTCAGACAAAAGGAATATGCCTGTGATGTTATTTTAATCACCGCAGACAGAGACGTAGAAACCTTACAACAAGCAATGCGAGGTGGTGTGGTTGATTACCTACTTAAACCCGTTGTTTTCTCTCGTCTGCAAGAAGCACTGGATAAATACCTAAAACAAAAAAATAAACTAGGTAGCATTGATGATTTAGACCAAAGTATGGTGGATTCAATGATATTTAATAACACTAGCGGAGTCACTCCCTTAACTAGATTACCTAAAGGCATTGATAAGGTAACCCTCGATAAAGTACGACTTCTTTTTGAGGAGCAAGCACAAATAACAGCAGATAAAGCAGGTGAATTGATAGGCGCAAGTCGTACGACGGCAAGAAGATATCTCGAACACTTGATCACCTCCGGCGAATTACAGGCCGATTTAAGCTATGGCACCGTCGGTAGACCTGAAAGAACCTATAAAAAAATACGAAAGTAATATAAATCCCAGAAACAAAAAAACAGCACTGATGTGCTGTTTTTAATTTGACCACGTTGCTTTTTTAAATTTATTACACTAATTGCTCTCTGCTGCGGCAATAGGTCGACGGCGGTATTTATTGACAGCCGCTAATATCAATGGCGTTATAATCACAAACACAGCAATCACAGTGAAAGACAAAGTAATTGGACGTTCCCATAAAAAACTTAACTCACCATCACTTATCATTAATGACCGACGTAAGTTTTCTTCCATCAAACCACCTAAAATAAACCCTAATAATAAAGGCGCAAGCGGGAAGTTTGCTAAGCGTAAGAAAATAGCGACAATCGCAATGGCAATCATAATAAAGACATCAATGGTATTAAATGACACCAGATACACACCAGTAATCGAAAAGAAAATAACCATTGGTAATAATACCGTACGAGGCACCGCTAATAACTTAGAAATGTAAGGAATAAGTGGCAAGTTCAGCACCATCAAAACGATATTACCCAGATACATCGAAATAATAACAGACCAGAAAATTTCCGGATTATCGATAAACAATCTTGGCCCAGGTTGTACACCATAAGAAATTAATGCCCCTAACATAATCGCTGTTGTACCTGAACCCGGAATACCTAGGGTTAATAGTGGTACAAAAGAACCACTTGATGCTGCATTATTGGCAGATTCAGGTGCAACCACGCCACGCATACTTCCCTTACCAAATTCGTCACGTTTATCTTTAGGTGCAATATTCCTTTCCAGACCATAACTCAAGAAGGCGGCAATGGTTGCCCCTGCTCCAGGTAAAACACCAACAAAGAAACCAAGTATCGAGGAGCGTATTGAAACCGGTGCTAACTCTTTAAATTCTTCTTTGGTGATCTTCATACTGCCCAAGTCAGTGATAGAGTTTTGTTGCGAAATAGAATCGTCTTCAGGCTTTAAGATCGTCATCAACGTTTCACCTAAAGCAAAAGTAGCCATCGCCAGTAATAAGAAGCTAAAACCATCCATTAAATCAGTCAACCCGAAAGTGAATCGCTCGACTCCCACTCCCTTATCAATACCAACTGTTGCTAGCATTAAACCTAAAATAGTCATTATCCAAGCTTTTAATACTTGTCCTTTACCCGCAAAAGCAGCTACCGCAGACAAACCAACCAACATCAATGCAAAATAATCTGGTGATTGAAAACTTAACGAAACCTGAGCCAATGCAGGTGCAGCCACTAACAACATAATCGCTGACAACGTGCCTCCCGTGAAGGAAGAATAAGCGGCTAACGCTAATGCCTTACCTGCTTGTCCTTTTTGCGCCATCGGATAACCATCAAATGCGGTTACCACGGTGGATGAACACCCGGGAGCATTGATTAATATTGAAGAGGTTGAGCCACCAAAAACAGCCCCATAATAAACACCCGCCATTAAAATCATGCCTGATGAAGGGTCTAAACCATAAGTAATAGGGATCATTAAAGCAATCGCTGAAATTGGCCCTAGACCGGGTAACATGCCAATAAAAGTACCCACAAAACAGCCAACCACCACCCACATAATATTGACGGGCATGACTGCAGTTGATAAGCCAATTAAAATTCCATCTAACATAAATTTTCTCCTAGAGACTTAAAAACAGATAACCCGGTTCAAGGTAAATATCGAGCACTTTGGTTAATAACAACCAAAAAGCAGTGACAAAAGGAAAGGAAGCCCCAAATAACACCGATTTTCTACGTTCGCCTAATGCCCAAAAACCCGCAATTAAAAATAAACTGGTGGCTAAAACAAACCCCAACCAAGTTAAACCAAAACCGTAAGCTATCATCAGCACAATAAATGCGATCAGCAGTCGCCAATCAAAGCCAAGTACCGCACCACTTTTAACATTAGGTTGTGCCGTTGCAATTAATAATAAAGAGAAAAATATTCCCACAATGGTGAGCATCCAAGGTAAGGTTCGCGCAGTGAACGCTTCGTATTCATCACCTGGAAAAAGCGGAATAATGGTTGTCTGATAACCGTAAACGAGGCAAAAAATCAAAAAGATTAATCCACCCACACGGTCTCGACTTAAAAGAGAATCAGAATTGAATTTCATGAGTGACTCCAGAATGACTAAAGAAGAAGGTATGTGAAATGCCCAAGCTACTTAAATAGGCATAAGTAGCTTGGGTCTTGATTCTTATTTCAAGAATCCAAGTTCACGCATCAGGTCGCCTACTTGTTTTTCTTGACCTTCTAAAAACTTGTAAAAGTCTTTATCAGCTTGGTAATTATCAATCCAACCATTACGGTCGCGAACGATAGCCCATTCATCGGTTTTATACATTGCACTGAATGCTTTATTCCAAGTAGCCACTTTTTCTGCACTCACACCAGGTGCAGCAAAGAAACCACGCCAGTTAGCAAATACCGTATCGTTGCCCATTTCTGTTAATGTCGGGATATTTGGTGCTGCCGCTAAACGCTCAGGCGCAGTAATCGCAAGAATACGTACTTGGCCACTTTTAGACATTTCTAATACTTCACTTAAACCGGTAGATAAAAGTGGCGTTTCGCCTGAAAGTAACGCGGCCATTGCTTTACCACCAGCATCATAAGCAATATAACGAACTTGACGAGCATCAAAACCTTCCCCTTTAAAAGCAGCAGCGACCACTAAATGGTCCATGCTACCTCGCGCTGACCCACCCGCTATTTTGACTTTTTTAGGATCAGCTTTAAATGCGGCGACCACTTGTTTCCAATCGGTGTACTCTGAATCAGCTGAGGTTACAATCGCACCGAAATCAGAAATCGTGGCAGCAACAGGCGTTAAATCACGAAATGATTGTGGAAAAATACCCGTCAAAGAACGAATAACAATCGGTGTTGAATTAACCATTAAGGTATCTTGTTGGCGATCTGCTGTTTCAATTAAATGTGCAATCGCTTTACCACCGCCACCGCCAGAGAGGTTTTGAAATGAGACTTGATTAACTAAGTCTTCTTTCATTAACACACTGCCAATACCACGAGCCGTACCATCCCAACCACCACCAGCACCACCTGGAATGATCATATGAATTTCCTCTATATCAGCGGCAAAGGCCGCACTTGAAAGCGTCGCGATGGTGACAGCTAACACAGACGAACCAATGCATTTTTTAAAATTATTGAGCATAATAAACATTCCTTTTTTATAATGACTGAGATTTTAATTATCAGATAGTGATAAACACAACCCGCAAAAGAATTACTTATCAAACAGTTACGTTTCATTTGAATACGTTAAGCGGTTAATGTTGGAAAAGATGTTAATGCGAATAAAAATGTCTGGCTAGTAATCGCAAATAATGAGAATTGAGTGTTTTAAGTTTATTTTGTTCATAAAGTTCACGGCTAATTAATCGTTATTGGTATCACAGAATAATAATTGGCTGTTGTGTGGGGGAATAAAAAAAGGCATCGTTGAAGTAAATAATAAAAGGGTTTGATTTATCTATTCATGTGATCATTCTTTTACACAGGAAAAATTATTACTAACAAGGAGAGAGTGTAGTGGTACAGTAATTTTGGCCGCTTAAGTAGGGGTAATATTATTCATTTCGAGAATTTATAGGAGACTAAAATGAACTGAATGTAAAATGACATGGGAATACATGTTTATTAAGGTGCTGTTAAATAAGTATTTAAAAGAGTAAATATAAGTACAAATAAAAAACTAGCGATCGATCACATTTTAAAAACCAAAACAAAAATATTAACTGAAATATTCATCAACCCCTCTCAAATCAAAGTTTAATCATTACGCTTACATATACTCATGATATATTCAAAAATTGAAAGTAAACAAGTACTTAATACAAAATCAACGTTAATAATAAAATTTAAAGGATCTAAATGAAAAAATTAACACAATTATTATTGCCTCTTTGTGCATTACCATTATTCATCGTTGGTTGTGGAGGCAGTAGTTCTGAAGATATACCAGCTTCAATCACTTCATTAAATGTAGATGGTACACCCTCGCTAAAAGATCTCTATACTTATAAAAACACATCCATCTCGAACAGTGCTTTAAATTGCTCAACTTTAATTCTAAGCTCTGACTCTTGTGACGTCAGCGATATCAAACCAATTGGAGCAAACCTTTCAAGGGATCTTACCTTAGCTGATATCGAGGAACGATTAGTTATTTCAGACGCCTGGATGGCAAATAGCTTTATTGCAGCACTTGAAGAAATAGATGATCAAGATTTACTTAATTTATTTAAACCCATTAATAGCATCGTTCTTAGCTCTGATATAATACCTTCTTTCTACAGCACGAAGACAGCATCTATATATATAGATCCCCGCTATTTATGGAGAAATAGCGTTGAATGGAACACCATTTATGAACAAGAAGATTTCCGAGAGTCTTATCAGACAGACTTTACTTTTGATTCTTTTTGGAGATATGTAGATGCAAGTACAAATTTATACATCACTTCATCTAATTCATTTAGCACAAATTTAACATCAAGAACGACGCCACAAATTGCCCCCGGGTTATTCCGATTACTTGCCCATGAACTTGCCCATGCGAATGACTATTTACCAGCAGAACTTCTCAGTAGTTTAGGCAGTAACGGAGAAATCTATGGTGACTACATATCTTCTGCAAAACATATCAACGATGACTTGAGCAATACAATCCCATTAACTTCTGAGCTACTCTTCGAAGCAGCAAAAATTGCTTATGAGGGTGCAGATATGACCTCTTTAATCAGAAATACTTCTGCTACAGAAGCTGGTTATGCCTTTGAATATGATGGCGCTGCAGACCTGTACGCATACTCTAAACCAGCAGAAGATGTCGCGATGTTATTTGAAACCTTTATGATGTATAAAAAATATGACGTCGTACGAGATGTTGCTTTTGTAGAAATTCCAACCACCCAATACTATAGCTGTGATGACTATATTGTTAAATGGGGGCAAAGAAATCGCTTAGCAGACGGCGATGTTAAGGAAAGAACAATATTGATAGCAAACATGATATTAGGCAGGGATATAACTTCAGAGTTGTCATCTCTCTCCTCTGAGCCCATTGCATTTGAAACGGATATTGGTTGGTGTGCATCACGTAATGAAACACTGGCAGTGAATAGTGAAGCAATAAATTATGAACCTCTCAGCAATGGAACAATAAGCCTTTATTCTGCGAAGCCCAAACAACAAGTTATTCACGATTATCGAGATGATCGTATTAGGGATTAATTCAGAGCAAAGTAATTCAAGAGGCGCTAAATTTCCAGCATCTATTTTTAGCGCTTTTTTCCCCCCTTTTAACTTACATTTCCTCCAAAGCTGAACTCAAATTTTGCACCGCCGAGCTTTTCTGATTTAGAAACAACTAACTGCCCGTGGTAACTATCAACGAGATCTCGCACAATCGCTAAACCAATACCGTGCCCTTGTTGATAAGAATCGGCACGAATACCACGCTTAAAAATTTGCGCTTGTTGTTCATCACTGATCCCTTTGCCATCATCCTCCACGCGAATAATAAGCCCCATTTCAGTGCTAGTAACCGTTAATACAACCTGAGATTTGGCAGCTTTACAGGCATTATCGAGTACATTACCTAATATTTCAGTCAGGTCTTGCTCATCACCTTTAAATATCGCCTCTTGATCGACCTGCTGAGAAATCAAGATTTGTGGCTCTCGATAAATTTTAGTAAGGGTTCTGACTAATTTATCGCAAACAAGGTTCACTTTCGTGCCAAGGTGCCAAGAGGCATCAGCAGCGCTCTGCGCTCGTTTTAATTGATGACCAATAATGCGATTAATAACCCCGACTTGTTCCATAGAGGATCGACTTAAGCCTTGTTGGCTTTGGATCACCGCCAGTGGTGTTTTTAAACTGTGTGCTAAATCAGATAATGCATTACGGTAGCGTTTACGCTGATTTTGCTCGGTATTTAATAGTGTATTAAGTTGCTGTGCGACAGCTTGTAATTCATTGGGATAATGTTCACTAAGTTGGTTTTTATGCCCTTGTTCGATACTGTTTAACTCTTGAGTAAATTTCGCAAGAGGCTTTAAAGTCCACCATAACCAGACTAGTTGAACAATCACCAACAAAGCCATTAAAATCCATAACCAACTCCATAACTGTTTTGAAAATTGCTTTATCTGATGCTGGAAACTTGCTTGATCCTTAATAATATGAAGAGTGATAGCGAAGGGTTGAGTGACCTTTTTGTTAGCATTAGGTCGCTGTTCGAAACTCGCACTAAAGCTATAGATGAGATAAGGTTTACCCGCTAATTCAACCTCAGTAAATTGACTTTTCCCCGTTGCTGGATGTCCTAAATCACTCGGTATTTGCATGCCAAGAAAAGAAGCGGATTGCCACAGGATATTAGTCATTTGTGTTGCAGTTTCTTTTGTCAGGGTATTGTGCGTTGTTTCTGATAATGAAGTCGATTCACTGAGCGTTGAATTTTGAATGTCAAAGGGCATCGAAATCAAAGCATACAGTCCGGATTCAATCACATTAAATTGGTTGTCTAATAAGTATTCCGGCATCACCAGTTGATTATCAACCACTTCAGTGACGGCAAGTACAGAATAAACATAAGCACTCAGTTCATTTTTAGCGGCACTTTTTATTTGTAATTTAAATGCATCATTAAGCGTAAAACCGATTAAAGGCATCAGCACCAAAATAAGCAACAGCGCGCTGGCAATTAATCGTGCTTTAAGGGAATTGAAAATACTTGAAGATTTAGCGGTGCTAATAACCTTTGTTTCATGCATGTTGAGGGTCTGTTTTTGTTAAAGGTGCTAAAGGTGTCATGCGATAACCTTGACCACGTAAGGTTTCGATCAACCCATAGGCATTATCTGGGTCGAGTTTCTTTCTTAATCGTCTAATAAACACTTCGATAACATTAGAGTCGAGATCAAAGTCTTGGTCATATATGTGCTCAGTGAGTACTGTTTTAGATTTTACTTCGCCAATATGTAGCATCAAAAATTCAAACAATTTGTACTCATAACCACTTAAGGGGATCAAGTGATTGTCTTTTTTCACTTCAAGACTGCTGGTATTAACACTAAATGGGCCATTAGTGATCAGCGCACTGGCTTTACCCGCCGAGCGACGAATCAACGCATTAAGTCGCGCCACCAGCTCTTCTGGGTGAAAAGGTTTAGTCAGATAATCATCAGCCCCTGCATCAAGCCCCTCTACTTTATCTTGCCAACTATCACGGGCGGTTAAAATTAGAATTGGAAACGCTCTTTGTTGTTCGCGTAACTCGGTAATCAAGGCAATGCCGTCTAGTTTTGGTAAGCCAACATCAATAATAGCGGCGTCATAATTATATTCCGTTCCTTGGAACAATCCCTCTTGCCCATCAGAGGCGACATCAACGGTATAATGTAGTGCGATCAAATGTTGTTTAAGATTATCCTGTAAATCAATATCATCCTCGACTAGCAGTATTCTCATCTTTTAGGCCCTCATTATCTTTTTTAATGGACTAATTTTTAGTGATACTGCCAGTTTGAGCATCAACGGAAACATAAAATACCATGCCTTTATCTGATATCAGTTTAATACGGTATCCAGAATGACCATTCACCTTACTCGCATCAGCCTTAAGTACTTTAGCTTGGTATTGACCTTTAACTAATTGAATCGCTTGATCACGACTGTTAACTCTTAAGCCGTTTGATTGGGATGACTCAGCAGCGGCACTTACTGCAAAAGAAAACAGTAAACAAATTATTACAGTAAAACGCGAAATCATTTTCATTAAAAATACCTGCCTTCACTTAAAAAGTTCAAATCATTAGAGCCATCAGTTTAATTAACAAATAACACCTTGTCATGCTAGCCCTTGTGAATATTGTTCAATATACACTGATAAAATAAAAGGCATTTCCATTGCCTTTTTAAAGTATACCTAATGAGGGCGAACGTTAACACGCACTCTTATTCTTTCGCCTGGGTGATTATCCATACGTGTATGATATTGTTCACCATGATAACGGTACCAAACATCATACCCGACCACTTTTTCGCGATATCTGACTGTCGTCACAACGTCACAATAACGTTCAGTTCGATGGGAAGGTTGATGTCTTGGCTCTGAATGAGACCTCGAGACTGAACGATGTTGATTACTTAAACCATTACCCACAGAGGCACCAACAACAGCACCCAGAACGGTTCCGAAATTTTTATTACCTTTATTGTGTCCGATTTTATGACCGATCACGCCTCCAATAATACCGCCAACAATAGTCCCCGCAAAAGCATCATTATTACTATGTGTGCTATTGCGATGTGATGTATGGCGCTGTGTTGTCTGACGCACCGGTTCATTCCAACATGTTTCTTGTGGGATATGATGCTTAACACTTTGAATAACCGGCTCTACTCGGGTTACCTTAGCCCATTGCGATTTATCATGATGACCGCCTTTAGCCCATGAAGTCGATGTAGCAACTAAGGAAATGATTAGAGTTGGTAAAATTAATTTGTTCATAATATAGCCTCTTTAGCACAATAGTGACTGCTTGTTTTAACTTGATGCTAAAGATAACCTAACCAAACTGAACGTAAGCTGAATGCTTATTTTAATATTAAAAAATTTCAATGTTACAAAAATTTAACCACAATAAATAAAGCCCGGAATTCGAGCTTTATTTATTGTTGCACAGTCCTGTGCTTAACTAATACCAAATCCAATAAATAACTGGTCAATTTTACTGGTTAAAAAAAGCTATCTCTAACTTGCGACAGAGGTTTGAGATAACGGCATCTGTTGTTTAGCACATAAAATAATGTCAGCTAACTCAGTAAAACCATAACCACCGTTCTTAGTCGTAATATAGGCAGGCTTAGCCTTTAATTTATTCAATACAGGTTCTATATTTTTCACGCCAAAGGTCATCGGTAACCAAGAAAACATACTTTCATCATTTAATGAATCACCAATGTAGGCAATTTCATTAAGTACCATTGGCGCGATCCCATTGTTTTCCAAGAGGTATTTCTCTGCAGTTAAGCGTTTACTATGATGCCCAACCCATACATTCAAATGAATGGAACTTAACGTAGCATAAACAGCTTGCCCATCGATGCTTAAGCGCCGTATCTTTTTCACTAGTTCATTACAGATATGCTCTTGGATAGGTTCTCTATCTTGACTCAAATTTATTGCAACATCACAAAAACGAAAAGCCTGATCATATGCATAATCAACCTCAGGGTAAGCTTCCAAGAGAATATTTAATTGTTGTATTAATTTACTTTGTCGAAATCGCATTTGTGACAATGGATACATCTCACGACTGATAAACTGTTGGTTTTTTTTTTGCATCCAGAAGGCACCGTTTTCACCAATCACACCATGCACTGGCCATAACCGAGCGATTTGATCACACCATCCAGCACAGGCTCCCGTTACTGCTACGATATTAACACCTGCGCTATTGAGCTTTTCCAAAGCAAGTAAGGTTTCAGCTGGTAATTTACCCTGCCAAGTTAAGGTATCATCAACATCAGTTAGCAACCATTTTATTTTTTTTGCTTGATTGAAAGTCAGTGTAGATAAAGGTTTAGGCATAAATAACCTCTTTTTCTAAAGGACATTTAGCATCGAAATAAATATTTTTAGATGAGCTTGGATCAAACAGATGTAAATGTTGTAGGTCAATATCAAAGCCTAAAATATCACCGATATTAATGGACTGGTGTCCTGGAATACGCACCACTAATGATTGAGATTTGTCACTCAGCGTTTTGCAATATAATAATAAATCTGCACCTAGCGCTTCAATTAGCTCCACTTCGGCTTCAAACCAAGGGTTACGCTCAACAATGTGTAAATGCTCTGGACGTAACCCTAATTTTGTCGCGCCAAGGTTAATTAATTGCGTATTAACCGGTAACAATGAACAACCTAATACAATTCCTTCTGGGGTAATATTGGCATCGAGGATATTCATTGCAGGAGAACCAATAAAGGTGGCGACAAATAAGGAAGCTGGATTATCGTAAATTTCCATTGGCGTACCAAGTTGCTCAACATTACCTTTATTTAACACCACTAATTTGTCTGCCAGTGTCATCGCTTCAACTTGATCATGTGTTACGTAGATAGAGGTTGTTGCTAGTCGACGCTGTAATTTTTTAATCTGCAAACGCATCTGCACTCTTAGCTTCGCATCAAGATTAGACAAAGGTTCGTCGAATAAAAATACTTTAGGTTCTCGCACAATAGCACGTCCCATCGCTACGCGTTGACGTTGTCCACCAGAAAGTTGTTTAGGTTTTCTATCTAATAATTCAGACAGCTCAAGCATCTCAGCCGCTTCAGTCACTAAACGGTGAATTTCATCTTTAGGTGTTTTACGATTACGCAGACCATAAGCCATATTGTTGTAAACACTCATATGTGGATACAGAGCGTAGTTTTGAAAAACCATGGCAATGTCGCGTTCTCCGGGCTCTAAATGATTAACAACTTGGCCATCAATGGTCAGTTCACCAGAAGTAATCTCTTCTAATCCTGCGATCATACGTAATAGGGTTGATTTTCCACAACCACTTGGGCCAACTAAAACAACCATTTCTGCATCATTGATATCAAGATCAAGTTGCTGCACAGCTTGATAACCATTTGCGTAGGATTTAGCAATATTTGTAAGTGTAAGTGTTGACATTTATTTCTCCGTATCTACTAAACCTTTAACAAAGGCTTTTTGCATAGCGATAACGACAACTACCGGTGGTAGCATCGCGATAATAGTGGTGGCCATAATTTTGTTCCATTCAACAATACCGTCAACGACACCGAGCATCTGCTTAATACCCATTACGATGGTGTAGTACTGAGCATCTGTGGTGATCAACAATGGCCATAAATATTGGTTCCAACCATATATAAAAGTGATCACAAACAGCGCTGCGATATTGGTACGCGATAAAGGTAGCAAAATATCAAAGAAAAACTTAATCGGCCCTGCACCATCAATACGTGCGGCTTCAATTAATTCCTGAGGGATAGTGAGAAAGAACTGGCGAAACAAAAAGGTCGCCGTTGCACTAGCAATTAAAGGGATCGTTAATCCCGAAAAAGAGTTCAACATATTTAAATTGGTGATCACCTCAAAGGTTGGCATGATGCGTACTTCAACCGGCAACATCAACGTAAAAAAGATCATCCAAAAAGCCAGCATTCTGCCCGGAAAGCGAAAAAATACCACGGCATAAGCGGACAAAATTGAAATGCTTAACTTGCCCAAGGTAATAGTTAGCGCCATCACGAAAGAATTAAATAACATATCTGCAATCGGTAACGATGAATTATTAAAACTACTTTCATTACTTAACAGGTCGATAAAAACACTGAATCCTAAATCACCAAACCATAGCGGTGTACCCGTCGCAAAAGCATTGTTTTCATGTGTTGTTGCCACTAAAGCAACCCAAACAGGCAGGGCGATGGCAAGAATGCCCAGAATCAAAATAAGATGACAAAAAATCTTAAAAATCGGTCTACGTTCTACCATTAGTAAGCTACCTTCTTTTCTATATATTTAAATTGAACAACTGTCAGTAAGGCGACTAATACCATTAAAATGACAGATTGAGCAGCCGAAGAGCCCAAATTTAAGCCAATAAAACCATCGTTATAAACCTTGTATACCAAAGTTGAAGTGCTATTACTTGGCCCTCCTTGCGTCATAGCATGGATCACCGCAAACGTATCAAAGAACGCATAAACAAAGTTAACCACTAACAAGAAAAAACTAGTCGGGGAAATCAATGGAAAGCTGATGGTCATAAAACGTTTAATCGGCCCACTGCCATCAATAGCCGCAGCTTCATGTAATGCCTTAGGGACAGATTGCAATGCAGCTAAAAAGAACAAAAAGTTGTAACTAATTTGTTTCCATGTTGATGTGATCACTACCATCCACATCGCATGATTGCCATTAAGAACAGGATCCCAATTGACGCCAACACTCTCTAATAACTCACTCACAATGCCAATCGTTGGATCGAATAAAAAAAGCCATAAAGACCCTGCTACAACAGGGGCTACGGCGTAAGGCCAAATCAAAAAGGTACGATAAAAAGTGGCACCTCGAATAATATGCTCAGCAAAGGCAGATAATATTAATGCACTGACTAATGCCAATAGCGCAACCGTAAAACTGAATTGCAGAGTGGTAAAAAACGAAGATAAATAATTACTGTCGTTAAATAAACTGACGAAATTTTCTGAACCAACGAATTCAGTGCTTAAGCCAAAGGCATCTTCTAATTGAGTTGATTGGATAATTGCCTGACCTGCAGGCCAAATAAAAAACACTAAGGTGATTAATAGCTGGGGTGCAATTAATGCAATCGGTAACCATTTATTTTTAAAACCGATATGTGATGACATATAATAAAAAGCCTGGTGTTTATAAATAAAAATACGCCACACCGATTAAACGTGTGGCGTGATTGACCTATTTTTGCGTTCGTTCAAAGCGACGTAATTCTTCATTACCTTGCTTAACAGCGTTGTCTAACGCTGCCTGAGCTGATTCTTTACCAGCCCATACCGCTTCTAATTGCTCGTTAATAATATCGCGAGTTTGTAAAAAGTTACCAAAACGAATTCCTTTCGAATTAACCGTCGGTTCTGTTGATGTCATTTGCATCACAGCCACATCCGTTCCAGGATTTGTTTTATAAAACCCTTGCTCCTTGGTCAGTTGATATGCATCTTGAGTGATCGGTAAATACCCAGTAAATTGATGCCAATCAGCCTGTACCGCAGCGCTTGAAAGGTAACTAAAAAACTTAGCAACACCCTTGTATTTTTCGCTTGAATGGCCACGTAATACCCACAGAGAAGCACCTCCAATGATGGTATTTTGTGGTTTTTCAATGAGAGAATCATCGTAAGGAAGTTGTGCCACCCCAACATTGATGCCTTGCATATTTGCTTGAATACCCGCAAGCCCCGCAGAAGAGCCCATCGTCATTGCACACTCTTGAGTATAAAATAATGGCATTCCAGTTGACTGGCGACCGCCGTATTTATAAATACCAGACTTAGCCCATTCGCTCATTTCATTGATATGTTTAACAAACTCAGGCTTATTAAACGTAAATTTAGTATCTAGGCCAGAAAAACCATTATTGTTATCAGCCATGGCAATATTATTACGAGCACCAAAGTTTTCGATTTGAATCCAAGACTGCCAGGTCGTTGTAAAACCACACTGAGCACCAGAATCTAATAGTTTTTGAGAAACCTCACCCATCTCTTTCCATGTTTTAGGAGCAGATGTAATGCCGGCTTTAGCAAACATATCTTTGTTGTAATATAGAACCGGTGTCGAACTATTAAATGGCATTGATAACATCTGGCCATCATTGTTTGTATAGTAACCAGTGACAGCTGATAGATATTTATTAGGATTAAAGGATTCTTTGGTATCAGCCATTAACTCATAAACAGGGTAAATCGCTTTTTTAGCGCCCATCATAGTTGCAGTGCCCACCTCAAAAACTTGCACAATCGCAGGTTGCTGTTTTGCACGAAAAGCAGCAATTGCACTGGTCATGGTTTCAGCATAACTGCCTTTGTAAACGGCTTTAATTTCATACTCAGATTGGCTTGCATTAAAGTCAGCGGCAATTTCATTTACCTTCTCGCCTAGTGTGCCACCCATTGCATGCCACCACTCAACCTCAGTTTTAGCGTGAGCTGATGCACTCATTAATGCAGCAGTAACGACTACTCCTGTGATCTTTTTAATATACATAGGACTTTCCTTATCTAAAGTTATTTGATTCATTTAAAAGCCATAATGGGCTCATTTTCTCAGCAATTTTCATCGAATAAATGAACGTACTTAATGTTCAGTTAAAGGTTAAATGAATAAAATGACAGTTTCATTACACCAATATGAACTTATTTGAACAATTAAAATGTTCATATCAGTTGTAAGCTATGAAACAAAAATGTAATAAATACTTGTTAGAATTTATGCTCAAAATCAATTATTGATCGAGGGTTAAATGAAACTAACAGCACATAGAGGCGTCTCTAGTCTCGCTCCAGAAAACACTTTAGCTGCATTTAGAAAAGCCGCGGACATGGGATGTGAATGGATAGAAATTGATGTTCAGCTGAGTCTCGATAAAGTTCCCGTTGTTATTCATGATCAGAGCGTTAAGCGTTGTACCAATGGTGATGGAATTGTCGCGCAAATGAATTTAGCAAGCTTGCAATCATTAGATGCAGGCTCATGGTTTTCAGAGGCATTTAATGACGAACGCATTCCAACTTTCGAGCAAACACTGCTATTAGCAAATGAACTGAATTTGAAAGTCAATATAGAGATAAAACTTTATCCTGGAGATGATATAGCGCTACTTTGTGAAAAGATTAAAGAGGTTATTGTGCAGTTAAACATAGACACAACACAATTGTTGTTTTCTAGTTTTAACCTTCAAGCACTAAAGCAGATACATGCTTTATTGCCACAAGTTCGCAGAGGTTTATTGTGTAAAGAAATACCGGATAATAGCTTGGATTTACTACTCGAGATTGACGCCTTTAGTATGCACTGCCATTACCAATTTTTAACGGCACAACAGACAGCGAAAATTAAACAAGCGGGTTATGAGATTTATTGTTACACCGTCAATGATCCAGAAAAAGTGAAGGATTACTGGCAATGGGGAGTGGATATGATGATCACTGATAAACCACAGGCTTATGTTACTATTTAACAACTACCAAATAAAAGATCCTAAACAAAATATGTATAAATTGAGTATTCGTCAGCAAGCGATTTTAGATATGCTTCAACAGCAAGAGTACTGTTCTGTAGAAGCACTTGCCCTACATTTTGATGTCACAACACAAACGATAAGACGCAATATTAATGAACTCTGTTCGATGGGATTAGCAAGTCGCCACCATGGGGGAGCGGGGTTACCGACTACCTTAGGAAATCGAAGTTATACATCACGTAAAATCACCAATCAAGATGAAAAACAACTGATTGCTACAGAGGTTGTTAGCCATATCCCCAATGGTTGTACGCTATTTCTAGGAATAGGCACAACCATCGCCGCCATCGCAGAAAAGTTAATCAATCATCAAGAGCTCAGAATTGTTACTAATAACTTTGAAGCTGCTTATATCTTATCGCAATACGACAACATTGAAACGTGGATCCCAGGTGGTAAAATACGTAACAATGATCGTGATGTAGTTAACGATAATATTGGACAATTTTATGGGCAATTTATTGCTGATATCGGCATTATCGGCTGTGCATCAATCACCTCAATCGAAAAATCCTCCCTATGTAATAAACATGATGAACCACAAACCGAAGCTTATGTGTTCGAACATGAGTTAAGGGAAGCAGCGGTAAGCCAAGCAATTATTAATGGCTCACAACAAAAGTGGTTAGTCGCTAATAAAACAAAATGGCAGCGTAAAGCAAATGCGAAAGTAGCCCCACTGAGTTATTTTGATCGTATATTTTCTAGCCATAGCACCAAAGTCTAAGGTGCTATTAACCGGTTAAGGTCCTAGCACTTCTTTAGGTAAAATCACTGCACAGTTATAAACATTGAAAATTTAATTCACATTAGGCTGTATAAAGACTAAGTCTGTTATACCAATATCAATGCCAGATTGGCTAAGCAACGTGGTCACTTGACCTCGGTGATGTGTCTGATGATTAAACACGTGCATCAACAGATTAAAAAGTGTTTTGTTGGCACTCACACCTTTACTATTTTGATAACTCACTGGCTGTAGCAACTCATCATCTGTTAATAAACTTGCTATCTCCAGTAATGCTTCATCTAACAATACACGGCGATCTTTGAGGTCGATAAAGTTATTAGCAAGAAAAACATCCAGTGACTCTGGCATTGCTAACTTCACAATCGACTCGTAAGCCTGATAGCTTTGTAAATTGGCAGAGAAGCGCTTTAACCATAGCGTATCTGCAACACAAATATGATTTAGCGATGAAAAAATAGAACCAAAAAAAGCACCTTTATCTTCATGTAATTGTTCTGGCGCGATAGCACCCACCGCTTCGTATATCTTCTGATTCATCCACTGGTTATAGTCAGCCATTAAATACACATGTTGTTGCAGTTTCATAAAAATAGATTCCTTGGGTTACAGTGAGATTACCTTGTTAGAATACACCATATCGCATGCCTATTTATTTAAAAGTACTAATCTAAGATTTGCTTTAGGCAATGGCACTGTTTTGTTTCATCAGCATGAACACTTATCGTACCGCTACTATGCATTACCACGCGGAACGTGCGGACGAGTTGAATCCAGTCTAATTAATTAAAGTAAAAGATAACTTCGATTTATGCAATTGCAATAGCTAGCTTTACTTGCCATCAATTTACCCAACAAGCTCTAAATCACTGCTCATAACTTCATCAAAAGCGCCATCCCACTATTTCTTGAAATAACCTCATGATCATCCGCTTTAAACTTAAAAACAAAAAAACACACCTAACTAATTGATTTAATTTTAATTTAAAGAATTCATAGAATGTAATCAATCTGATAAATGAGTGAGAGCCTCATTCGTAGATCACATTTTATTTCTTGAAATGCATTTTTACTATGATCCCTAAGGGTTAATTTCATTTCAGTCAATGCCCTACACAACTTATCCTAATGACGATTTTATTCAGCCCAGTTAATTTCAATAAACAATATCAGACGGCTATGAATAAGAATTCAATATTGATTATATGAAACACACAACATGGGAACTATTAAAATGCAAAATAAATTCAGTAAATTGGCGCTTTCAACAATGCCTAGAATCTGTGCAATGGCAATCGTAGCATCACTGACACTGTCGGGCTGTAATGGAACAACATCAGAAATACCAGATACAGGCCCTGATCCTGATCTTCCTTCTACAATTGTGAAAGCTGGCGATAATGAAGCAGTGATCTACCTGCTGAATGAAGAAGCAACAAAAAGCAGCGCCTTGAAAAAAAGTGCAATTGCACAATCTTTACATGTATGGAATAACGATGAGTGTAGCGCACTTGATAAGGACAAAATTACGGGATTTGATCAGTGGGATATTGGTGTTGATGCATCAGGTCAAGATACAACGGGGGTCTATTGGATATTACCATTAACAAGCCAAGAAGCTGAAGATTGTATTAATTTCATCATACGTGACGGAGCAGGTGGTCAGTCTACAGACATGAAATTAGAGTTTTCAAAAATCACCGATCGCCAAGGATTTGTACCTAAAGATTATTCAACCATATTAGATAATCCAAGCGATGAAACACCAATTAGCCTGAATGGTGCTTCTGCACACTGGGTTGATGCAACCACCCTACTTTGGGATAACGCAAAATCTGCTGATAAGGTAGAAATTTATCATTCAAAATTAGTCGATATTACATTTGATGAAGCGAGAAAAACTATCACGGGAGGAACGTCGATAATACTTGATACTGGTACTGCAAGTGAAGTCGTGAAAGCAAAATTTCCACATCTCAAAGATTACGCAGCATTTGCCGTACCAACGACGACTGATGCTAAAGATGTATTAAAAGGACAACTTATTGCAGTTGCACGTGATGCTACAGGTGAAATCACTGCGCTCACTAAAATACAGATTCCAGGTGTACTTGATGATCTTTATACCGGCAGCGATGAAGAAGGCGCTAACGCAGATAAAGAGAAGCTTGGTGCTATTATCGATGGTGGTCAGGCAACCTTTAGTGTTTGGGCTCCAACAGCACAAAAAGTTGAATTAATTTTATCAAGTGATGCCTCAACAATCGAAAGTGGTTATCCACAAACAATGAGTGATGCTGATGGAGACGGTGTTTATAAACTAACACCTGAAACAGATGTTGTTGGCAAATATTACCGCTACCGCGTTACTGTTTACCATCCAACAACCGGCAACCTAGAAACATTTGATGTCACAGACCCTTACTCATTAAGCTTATCAAAAAACAGTAAATTCTCTCAAGTTGTTGATATGGATGATACAAGTTTAAAACCATCAGGCTGGGATGATTACCAGTTTGATGCGCAGGCGAAAGCAACTGATGCCATTATCTATGAGTCACACATTCGTGACTTTAGTAATAGTGACACAACAGGTAGTGCAGAGAATAATGGTAAATATCTTGCTTTCACAGAATCTGATCGTGCCAGCTTGAAGCATCTACAAACATTAAAAGATGCAGGATTAACTTACTTCCACCTAATGCCAACTTTTGATATTGCGACGGTAAATGAAGACCCAGAAAAACGAGTTAACCTGAATGATACAGTTGCAAAACTTTGTGAATTAAACGCAAGTGCTGCGCTATGTAACAGCGCAGACAAAAACGTAACACTATTATCGCTATTAGAAAGTTACAATCCAGAAAGCAGCGATGCACAAGCACTCATGAATGATATGCGTGCATTAGATAGCTTTAACTGGGGTTATGATCCATACCATTACACAGTACCAGAAGGCAGTTATGCAAGTGATGCAGAAGGCACTGTACGTATTGAAGAATTTCGTCAAATGGTGAAAGCACTCCACGATATGGGACTTAAGGTGGTCATGGATGTAGTCTACAACCATACTAATGCTTCTGGTAATAATGAAAAATCGGTACTAGATAAAGTTGTTCCTGGTTATTATCATCGTCTAAATGCTGATTCTGGTGCTGTTGAACAATCAACCTGTTGTGATAATACCGCTTCTGAAAATACCATGATGGAAAAACTAATGGTAGATTCATTAGTCACCTGGACACGCGACTACAAAATTGACTCCTTCCGTTTTGATCTTATGGGTCATCATATGAAAAGCAATATAGAAAAATCATTAATTGCAGTACAAGCGGTTAACCCAAGCAGTTATTTTTATGGTGAAGGCTGGAACTACGGTGAAGTTGAAAATGGTAAACGTGGTGAAAATGCAATTCAGTGGAACATGGCAGGCACAGGGGTAGGTACCTTTAGTGACCGTCTGCGTGATGCCGTTCGTGGTGGAGGCCCATTTGATAGTCAGGAGTCTTTACGTGAGAACAAAGGGTTTGCCAACGCCGGAGCTGATTTTTCTGACAGTGAAAAAGCAACTAACCTAAATATTTTAACCGATTTAGTGCGTTTAGGCATGGCTGGTAACTTAAAAGATTTCATGATAATTGACGCTAAAGATGCTCTGAAACGTGGTCAGGATGTTGATTATAATGGCCAAAAAGCAGGTTATGCAGAACAACCTCAAGAAACGATAAACTATGTTTCTAAACATGACAATCAGACCCTGTGGGATAACAACCAGTACAAAATAGCAGCAGGCACAAACTCAGCGGATCGTGTGCGTATGCAAAATATTGCATTGAGTACTGTATTATTAGGTCAGGGTATTCCATTCCTACATATGGGCTCAGACCTGTTACGTTCAAAATCAATGCAACGCGACAGCTACGATTCGGGTGATTGGTACAATCGTGTTAATTTTGATCTTGAAAGTGGAGAGCTCAATAACAACTGGAATGTTGGTCTACCACGTGCAGACAAAGACGGTGATAATTATACCGTCATTGGAGAAATTCTTAACGATAGTGAAGCACAACCAAGTGCTGAGCAGATAAATTTAGCGGCGTCGCAATTCCAAGAGCTGTTAAAAATCCGCACTACTAGCCCTCTGTTTAATCTAGAAACGGCTGCCGATGTAATGGCGCGTGTCGATTTCCAAAATACCGGAACAGAGCAAGTCTCTGGTGTCATTGTAATGTCGATTGATGATGGCACAGGCTTAACGGATCTAGATCCTAACTTTGATGCTGCAGTAGTTATTATTAATGCTACAACGGAAACTCAGATGATGCCCGTCAGTAATGCAAGTGGCTTTGCATTACATGATGTACAACTAACGTCTGCTGATGGTGTTGTACGAACAGCTTCTTTCGACGAGGGCACCTTCACTGTGCCAGCCTTAACAACCGCGGTATTTGTAAAAGCACAAGGTGAAGCACAGGGTATAGGACTAGCAATCGTAGAGAAAGATGTCACTAAAATACCGACCTATGGTGAGACAGCTATTTTTGTAAAAGGTGACTTTAATGGTTGGGCTGATATTAATGAAACAAGCTTTGCTAATAGTATTTACAGTATTGAAGTCGCTGTAACAGCTGGGGTTCAAGGCTTTAAGTTTGCTGATGCAAGTTGGAGCCCGGGCACAAACTTCGGCTTTTCTGATATTGTAGTTGGTGAAAGTTCTGTTGCTCTATTCGATAAAGATAGCAACATCGGTTTCACTGCTGAAGAAGGCACTTATATCTTCACATTAGATGGCTCAATGGACTCTACCAACCCAACGGTAACAGTAGCAATAAAATAATCCTTAACAAACAACTTGTTAAGCACTGTTCAATACAGAGATAAATCCCCCGTCTTATTTAAGGCTGGGGATTTTTTGTAAACAAAGGAATTCTTTGATAGTTGTTTCACTTCAAAACTCACAACGCAGTTAGTTATCATTTTAACCCGCAAGAATGAGCACCTTTTTAGTTCCTTTGGTATCACTAGCCGGAAACCCTGAACATTTTCGTAATGCAAATAATGCTATTCAAAAGATGCTAGTATGTAGTGGTTGTATGGTATAGACGACTCTATATTACATTCAATGTAAAAAATAGTATCAAAATGGAGACGAGATGATCTGGCAGTTAAACAAGCTCAGATATTCATTTTGATTACAAAATAATAAAAACTAAATAGTTTTTAAAGGGAAATAATAATGAAAAAATTAATCATGAGTTTCATCTGTACGATCAGCTTACTCACTACAATGACCACAGCCAATGCAGCTAAAGTGGGTTTAGGGTTTGACCAAGGATTTGGTGTCGCAGGTCAGTTTAATAATATTAATCTATTTGTTGGTAATAATGGTGTTAGCGGAGATTATTTATTGAAGCAAGGTTCAGTTGATAAAAATATTCCATTAAATTATTACCTAGGTGGCGGCTTATTTTATAAATGGCATAATGATGATGAGTTTGGCGTCCGTGTACCACTCGGCTTGACTATCCCTTTTGCTCAGAAATTTGATGCCTTTGCACAACTATCGCCCAATTTAGGCTACAAAGATGAAAAAGATGAATTGCGTTTTTCTTTGAGCGCCGCAATCGGCATACGTTATGCATTTTAACTAATAAACGGCTAAAAAAGGGCCCCCCTTTTTGTCAATGAGAGGTGATCTGTATCTGGTCAGATCTTTGTCTAACTCTCACTGTTTCCATGGGAACGTATTAAATCCTAAAGCAACAAAGCTCCGAAATACGGAGCTTTGTATAAAGAAGTTAACCGCCTGAAACTTTGCGTGGAGCAATATAGATAGACATAAACTCGGGTAAATATTTACTGATTAATGCGTCACTTTAATTTGGCCAACAGTATTTTTCTATGGCCTGTATAAATAAGACTGTAATCACGGCCACAGTTATCACTTAAAAAACTGTTACTCCCACTATTAAAATCCATTTTCCGACGTATAACCATTTACAGGAAGCTCACTTTCGCATAACACTGACAAACAAAGTCTGCTGAACAATTCCATTCTGGATAATCATTAACAAAACACAATACTGAGACAGCCAATAATTTAAAATGAAACACCTATCCCGATTAAATTTCTAAAAATCACTTTTGCGGTATAGATTCGGCGCCATCCCCACCTCTCGTTTAAAAGCAGAAGAAAAATTAAAGACATCTTTATAACCAACAGCACTGGCGATATCACTCAGATTAAGATCTGAGCTTTTTAACAATGCTTTAGCACGTTGCATTCTTAACTGGCGTAATTTTTTTATCGGTGTGGTTGCTAACTGTTGTAAACAAAGGCGGTTAAATTGTGCCGAGGAATACCCAGCTAGTTTAGCTAATTCAGCTTGGGTCCAGGGTCGTTGCAGTTTACATTCTAATTGTTCAAAAAATGTCACCATGACCATTTTTTTTCTGCGACTAATTTTTTCAGATGACTGCAAATCTCGGGTGATATGCTCAACCAATAACTCTGCATTCAAACTGAGTAAACGGGTTGCCGAGCTAGTATCGATCAACGCTTGGTACAATGCACGAGAGAGATAATAGATATTATCCACATTATTGTTAGCCATTAATCGGATCCCAAAGGTTTTTAACCATTGCCAATTGTCACTATCATCAATTAAATACCAGATAATTTGCCAGTGAGTCTCTGTATCTACTAATTGATAAGAAAATGAACTACCTGCAGGTAATAACAGCAAAGTATTAGCGGGGATACGCTCTTCACTAAATTCAGTTTTAAGTACCGCTTGCCCTTGGCGTGTATATATAAGTGTATGATATTTGCACTGATATCTACGCACCATATAGCATTTTTGTAAATTAGAAATGCCACCTAGCTGAATATCAAACTCCATTAAACCAACCTGAAAGCGATTATCTATAAAAACCTCTTCACATGCCGGGTCGATCTTCAACTTATTTGCCCATCTACTTTTAGAATACATTCGACACCCCATGATTGTTTTTCACATGCAATTGATTGTAACTAATATGTTAGTCAATGCGAATCTTGTTTATTATTAACTATCCCAAAAATGATAAAGGTTATTAAAAGGAATTAAATATGCAGCGAAGCACGCTTTTACTTGAACGATTACAGCAGATTGGTTTATCACTCGAGCATTCAGGGCAAGCTCTGGCTTTACTGGGTTTAGGCTCTGTTGGCATTGAAACAGAAAGGTTGGATGATTTTTCCGACCTAGATTTCTTTGCCATAGTGCAACCAGGTACAAAAATGCGCTTTATCGACAATTTAGATTGGTTGAGTGAAATCAATCCGATTAGTTACTGTTTTCGTAATACTGTTGATGGTTATAAGATCCTATCAGAAGATGGAATCTTTTATGAATTTGCAGTATTTGAGCCACATGAGTTGAATAATATTCCTTTTTCTGAAGGACGAGTTGTTTGGCAACAGCCCCATTTTGATAACACTTGCTTGCTACCTTCTATTAACAAAGAGTCAGCCCAAGCTGGTGATATTCAATGGCTGATTGGTGAAGCCCTCACTAACCTACATGTTGGTTTGTGTCGCTATCACCGCGGTGAAAGACTGTCTGCTATGCGTTTTGTGCAACAGTTTTCTCTTGATAAATTAATTGATTTGGTAGCGCAGACTGAGCTTGCCCAGCCAGGGTTGAAAGACCTTTTTGTTGCCGAGCGACGAATAGAACAAAGGTACCCGAATTTTTCTCAACACTTGCCTGAGTTTATGCAAGGGTATAACGCCACCCCACAATCTGCGTTAGCACAACTGAGATTTTTAGAGTCATATTTTGAGATAAACCAGGCAATGAAAGAAGAAATAAAACGCTTATGTCACCTGTAAATTAACAATAAGTTTGGCAGGCTCATCAATTGTGCTTGCTTTCTAACAAAAAAGATTGGACATCAATCATTTTTGTTACCGCCCACTAATACCAATCGTATTAAATATGTGATCTAAATTTTCGCAGGAAAAATTGTTTAGTTTGAGGCGAAAGTTGATGTAAATGGTTGTTCCCTTTGCGAAACTTTCAACAAAGAAATAAGCAATTTTAACCAGTAAAATAGATCAACTAATTATTACGATTGGTATAATACCGATACTACTAATAAGGTTTTCTATTTAGGCGCAAATAAAAAAGCATAAACAGCTACTCACAAAAAAACCTGTAAAAACAGGCTTTAAGTGTGTTTCAGAATGTCTTGGAATATTATTCTATATTCTGCACCTGCTCACGCATTTGTTCGATAAGCACTTTGCACTCAACGGCAACGGCTGTGATGTCGGTGTTGATGACTTTTGAACCTAATGTATTCGCTTCACGATTAAATTCTTGCATCATGAAATCTAAACGACGACCGACGGCGCCACCTTTTTTTAGCACATTTTGTGCTTCACTAACGTGAGAATCTAAACGATCTAACTCTTCGGCAACATCGGATTTTTGCGCTAATAAAACCAATTCTTGTTCAACGCGAGTGCTGTCTAAATCTACTTTTGCATCTTCAAACTTCTTTAGAATACGTGCCTTTTGCCATGCTTGTACTTCAGGCATAAACCCACGCACAATAGAAGCTTGCTCAGTGATAGCAGTTAAACGTTGCTCTATCATCACCGCTAGATTTGCACCTTCTGTGCTACGCGCGTCAATAAATTCAGCTAACGTCGCTTCAAAACCAGCCATTAATTCGATGGTAATGGCATCAACATCTTGCTCGGGTGATTGCATCACGCCTGGCCATTTTAAAATATCGACGGGATTAATAGTTGCGTTACCTGCTTGTTCAGCAACCCATTGTGCATTTTTTATTAATTGACTTGCCAGTACTTGGTTCATTTCTAAACCATTTTGGCTGTTATCTGCACCATCGAAACGCAAACTACATTCTATTTTCCCGCGTTGCAGGCGTTTTTTAAATAGCTCTTTCAGCTTAGCTTCCAAGCCACGAAATTGTTCAGGCAGACGAAAATAGGTTTCTAAGTAACGTTGGTTAACTGAGCGAATCTCCCAAACGGCAGTCCCCCATTCCCCTTTAATTTGTTTACGTGCAAATGCAGTCATACTGTAAATCATAATATCTCCTCTGTGTTATTATTTACCCGCGCAGTATATACCCGTTATCATTCAAATTCAGCAAGTGTTAAGGTGATAGTTATGTACAAGATGTATTGTTCAGTCGTTAGCTAGTAATCCATATAACATTGTTTTAACTAAACTTTAAAAAATCATGGACCTAAAAAGATAAGTCCTCATAGAGATATCTCATGGCTGTTCTTGGTAAGCAAAACGGTAAATCATCAACCAATAACACAGTAAGATTAAGAACATTGCCTGAACTTCGAAAACATCAAAGTTGCCATTAACCATAAAGAATACAAAGATGAACAAACAAATTATTCACAACGTGCCCACTAATATCATTACAGGTTTTTTGGGTAGCGGGAAAACATCCGCAATTTTACACCTCTTAAAAAATAAACCCTCTGATGAGCGTTGGGCTATTTTGGTCAATGAATTTGGTGAAGTAGGCGTTGATGGTAGTTTTCTGAGTGCGAAGCATACTGAAGAGCAAGGTGTATTTATTCGGGAAGTGCCAGGAGGGTGTATGTGTTGTGCCGCCGGCGTACCAATGCAAATTGCATTGAATCAACTATTACAACATGCCAAACCAGATCGTTTATTAATCGAGCCCACTGGCCTTGGGCACCCTAAAGAAATTTTACAGGTGCTGTCTGCAGAGCATTATCAAAATGTGCTTAGTCTTCAAAAAACGCTGACCTTAGTGGATGCACGAAATTTGCAAGATGCTCGTTATACCACTCACGACACATTCAATCAGCAAATTGCGATAGCAGATACTGTGGTGGGTAATAAAGTCGATTTATATCAAGAAGAAGATAAAGTACGCTTAATGGCTTATGCCAAAGCACAAGGACAAGAAAATGTGGCGGTGATTTTTGCTGAGCATGGCAACATTAACTATTCACAACTGCTCGGCAAAACGTCCATATATATTCCTACCTCCCATTCTCACGGTCATTCTCATAGTCACAATCATCGTCATCAAGCAAAGGAAGTCGCCGTAGCAGAGAAGCTAATACCTGCTGGTGGTTCTATTAAAGCGGTCAATAAAGGGGAAGGGTTTAATAGCATTGGTTGGCGTTTCTCTGCAACAATTGTATTTGATTACAAGAAATTAAATGCCTTATTAAACGGCTTAAAAATGCAACGTGTTAAAGGCGTGTTTAACACCGATAAAGGGGTCTTTTCTTTTAACAACTCAACCGAAACATTAACAGAAATAGAAAACGACAATGCTAAAGAGAGTCGTTTTGAGGTGATAGATAAGTACTTAGATGACAGGCTTGAAGCGCAGTTAATAGATTGTTATATAAAAGAATAATTACAGCGATAACGATAATAAGCATCTGATTGCCTTTATGTCGCAATCAGATGTGCGCTGAAGATTTAATATCTCTGAATCTAAACTACTAATGAGACATTATACGCCCGAGTTCTTTACCGGCTTCAATCATACCTTCGAACTCTTCTACTAACCCTTCTTTATTGAGGTGAATGTGTTCGACGAGTGTAGGTGGGAAACGTGCTACGATCATTTCAGGGGGTAACTTGGCGCCCCATGCAAAACTCGCAAAAACAGACAACCGAATTAAGACAGCCTCCGGAGAAGGTTCGTCATAGGCAAGTGGATCTAATTGTTGCTCAATAGCATCACAAAATCGCTCTGAAAAATCCCAATGCTTGGCTAAGGCAACACCTACTTGACTGTAATCAAAACCAAATGTTTCCCGTTGCGCTAATAATCGAGGTTCACCCGTTTCTATTGCCATTGCTATTAGTGCACATTCTTCAGGTTTGACAATTTGTAATAATAATTCGCCAATATTATGCATCATCGCACAGGTAAATGCGGTTTCTTCGTTAACAGAGGTATGTTTTGCAAGTGCTTTAGCAATAACGGCGGTACTAAACGTATCTTTCCAAAATTTGTTTTTATCAAACCCAGGGATAATAGGAAAAGCATTAGACAGCGTGGCCGCGACAACAATACTTCTTACTTGGTTAGAGCCCAGTCGAATCACAGCTTGTGAAATAGACTCTACTTCTTTACCGCGTCGAAAGGCAACGGAATTTGCCATGCGAATAACTTTGGCACTGATCGATTGATCCATACCAATTTTTTTAGCAAGTTCCGCAACGCTGACACTGTCATTACCAAAACTTTCCATTAACTCTATTAATAAAACAGGTAACACGGGTAATTGTTTTACATCTTTAAATAGCTCTTCAAGTTTGAGCATTAATATTCCTTATCCAATTTATAAATTAGCAGTTATAAAATTAAGCCCGAATTGCTACAAAATCAAGGTAAGAGGGTAGAGAATAATCGTAAATTCAGCATTAAGATCAAAAGAATTTTAAAATTCATGAATCCCTCCTATAAAATTGTTAAACTACGCAAAATTATTTGCCTATTTAAAGGATACCACCATGAAATTTAGTCCCTGTACAAGCCAATGTACAAGTGATGGCACAAATTGCCAAGGATGTGGCCGTACCCATGTTGAAATAAAAGAAACACAAACATTAGTTGCTAAATTGGTTGGCCATCTTGTTGATTACAATTACGATGATCCTGAACGTTTTTTAGAATTGACTAGCGCGAAAGCATTAAAACGTGCCAAAGCTATTTTAGAAGATAAGTAACATGGCTAAAAACACTCATAATGTGATTTCTAATGAGACCGTTGAAGAAGCGCAACAAATTGCTAATAAAACCCAAAAGCCTGGTCAAACTAAAGAGCAAACGCGTTTAATTGCTCAAGGCATTCAAAAAGGCATCGCTGAATATAAAAAATCAGCCAAAGCAAAACAACGCCAAACGGATAAACTTCAAAAGAAACAACAAAAACAGAAACAACAGAACACACAACTAGATGAGATAGAAGAAACCATTGACGCACCTAAAAGTAATCCATTGCCTTGGATATTATTAGTGACTAGTTGGGTATGCTTCGGCGCTTATCTGTTTATATTAAATAAATAAGGGAAGGATTAACATGGTTAAGGTAATTGTAAATGGCGCAAAAGGTCGAATGGGCAGTGAAGCTGTAAGAGCAATCAATAATGATGATGCATTAGAACTTGTTGGTGAATGTGATTTCGGTGATGATTTAAGTGCTTTAATTAAAAATACAGGTGCACAAGTGGTTGTGGATTTAACAGCGGCTTCTGCGGGTTTTTCAAATACACAAATCATTTTAAATGCAGGTGCTTGCCCTGTTATTGGTACCAGTGGCTTCCAAGTTGAACAAGTGAATCAACTTCAAGCACTCGCAGCAGAGAAAAAATTAGGCGGACTAATTGCACCTAACTTTTCAATTGGTGCGGTATTAATGATGAAGTTCTCAGCAGAAGCCGCTAAATATTTACCTGATGCGGAAATCATTGAAGCACATAGCCCGCAAAAAGAAGAGAGTCCTTCAGGTACAGGTATTCGCACAGCAGAACTGATTGCAGCAGCTCGCACTAAAAAACCAGTTGAATGTAGCGATAAAGAGCTCGTTGAAGGCGCACGTGGTGCAGAGCTACACGGTGTTAAATTACATTCAATTCGTTTACCAGGTGTGGTCGCACAACAAACAGTGTTTTTTGGTGGCTTAAGTGAAACGCTTAAAATCGAACATAATTCTCAGCACCGCGAGTCATTTATGCCAGGTATTTGCCTTGCTTGTAAAGAAGTCGTGAAACGCACTGAACTCGTTTACGGATTAGAGTATTTAATGGATTAATTACTGATTTATTGGCGATAAATGTTGCCAATCAAATACAGTTCGAAAAAGGCAGCGCTATTTACTAGCATTGCCTTTTTTTATTACAAATAAACACTTTAACTTTTGATCTAGCAGTATATTGATCAAAATAGACTGTAAATGCTCAGAGCTAAGCTATTTATGCTTAGTTCAAGGCGGAAAGCGCAGTTTAGTCGCTTAAATACTGCGTACGTTCTATACTCCGCCCTTCGGGCCATCTATCGGGTGTTCAAATTCATTCCATATGAATTTGTGAGTATTTTTCAACGATGACAAATATGTCTGAAACATATTTGAATAGCTTTAACTAATCGCGCCACGATGAAGTACATCGATGTACTTCATAAATAGGCTTAAATAGCAACGAGCTGAGTTATTACCAGTTTTATTTAGCTTGAAGTTGAAAAAAAGATAAAGCTTTATCGACCCGCTGCGCAATCGCTAATAGTTCATCACTTCTTATTGCTAGATTATCACTTGCTTGTTGGTTTCTTTCTGCAATTTCCATTATTTCAGTCGTATTGCAAGACACAACTTCACTTTGCTTGGATTGTTCAATCATTAGCAAGGCCAATGATTGTAGACTTTGTCGTGACTGAGACGCTTCTTGTTGCATATTCTGCAGAGGAACAATTATTGCTTCGATCAATAACACGCCACGTTCAATACTTTGTTCACTCTGACTAATTTCCGCTTCAACTTGATCTGTTTGTGTTTGCATGGTGCCAATAACACTATCAATATTAACTGTCACATCTGCGGTACGTTTCGCAAGTGATCGTACTTCATCAGCCACCACAGCAAAACCTCTGCCTGTCTCGCCTGCTCTTGCTGCTTCAATCGAGGCATTTAAAGCAAGTAGGTTCGTTTGGTCTGCAATTTCGCGGATATGACTAATCGCTTTGGTAACCTGCAAAGCGCTTTCACTTAAACGAGCAACCGATGCTGACGATTTTGAAACTGAAACGGCAATTTCTTTAATAGATTGAGTCGCTTGTATGATTGCCTCGACACCTTGTTCAGACAGTGTCTGGGTTTTTATAGCTTGTAATTCAATTTGTTTAACATCTTCTGATGTTTGGTTAATACCTTCAGACAAGGTTGAAATGCTATTATTAATATTTCCTGACATTTCCCATTGTTCAGTGATACTAATTTTCATATCCCCCGCTTGCGATAAAATATCTGTCGCACCTTGATGAACTGATTTTGCATCAAGATCAATACCGCTGATCATTTTTTTCAGCTGGCATTGCATATGTGACATGCCAGTCAATAAACGTCCGAGCTCATTATTGCCACCTTCGGGAATCACTAAAGAAAGGTCGCCATCTGCTATAGCACTAACGGTAGAAACTGACTTATTTAATGGTAAGGTAATACTAATTATCATTTTATAAGTCATCAAGACACCGATTAAGAATGCCCCACCTCCCAGTAGCATCATGATAAATAACGCTTCTTCTGTCATTGAAAGTATACTTTCTTGACGCTCATTCATCGAGTTTTGTTGGCGTTGCTTAAATACAGAAACTTCTGCTAACAAAGTATCAAGAGCGTCACGTGTTGGCCCTGCCATTAACTCTCTAGCGTGTTCTGTTTCTCCAAACTCTAATTCATCCACGGTTTCGAAAAATTTATCATGATAGGTTTTTCGATAAGACTTTAAGGTTTGTAAAGAAGATTTGTCTTGTTCAGAAATTAATAACGTTTCTATTTTTTTTAATGACTCGTCGATCTGTTTGTTTTTAGCATCGATTTCTTTATAAATCGACACTCGCTGCTGTTGGTCTTCCAATATAAACAATAATAATAATCGACCCGCTACGCTTTCAGCTTGAATATTTATTTCTCCAGCGAGTTCCGCACGCATCACATCACCATCAACAATATCGCGCACTTGAGAAACTGTATTATTAAAACGCACTCCAGTAAAAATCAACATAATTAACATAAAGGCAAGAATCGTTGAGTGACTTAGAATCAATCGATATTTGATTGGCATATTGTTTCCTTGAAAGATGATGGTGCCCAAAAATAGATTGGCTCACTGAGTGCACTAATGATTGAATCAGAAATTTAATACGGACATTTAATAATCATAGTACTAGCTAAAAAAGCTGCACCGATTTATTTGGTATTATTATGTGTTACAGCTTTTCGATCTCTTTCTCGGCCGTATAGCAAATACAAAAAAACCAAAGGTATCGAGGCATAATAAAGTGTTTGTAATTGATTTAATGGTTCTTTGTCTATTGGTATAAGTAGCGCTATTAAGCTAAAGAAAACAACAATCATAAATTGTGAGTAATAGCTTTTTGCCACAATGTAATATATTGGATTATTCATGCTGGCAATATCATAAAAACGCTTATTAAAGGCTAAGCGGAAAAAACTACTTAAAAAGGCAATTAATAACATGCCACCATATAAGGTAATATCGTCATCTTGAAGATTGAGTTGTGCACGTAAAAACCAAGCAAGCGCATATCCAAAAGTAGAAATAATAAAGATACGTTGGGCATTAGTCTTATCAATGACTTTTTTAACCACAAAGAAAATAAGTGCTAATAAAATACTCAATGCAACAATTAACAAGCCCAGCTTTAAAAGGCTTTCTTGGGTTAACATATAAAGTGTCAGTACCCAAAAATAGCTTTCTAAAAAGAGAAATAATCCATCGATGATAAAAATACTTTTAGAATGAAATGAATCTTTAAAAGATAATACCTTTGATAAGCTGAACGCCTTAGATTGTTGCTCACTTAAGAGGTTATCAGTTTGGTTTAATAAGCGATGAAGTAAGAAAAATCCAGTCAAAGAAGCAATAAATGACAGTGATATCAGGCTGTTAATATACTCTGCATTAAGCATAAAACTACCAATGAGAATACCCAGCTTGAGACAAAGCATCACTAATATTTGAAAGTTACCAAAGGTATCACCACTATTTTTATGACTGGTGATCCTTTGAAATAAAAGCCGTTGTGTTGACCAATAAAAACAGCCTGCCGCACCATTGATTAAGGCACCGATTGACAGTAACAACCATTGTGCATCCCAAATCAACACGCCCACCAATATCATTTGTAAAATAAAGGAAAGCGCAATCATTAACGCCCAATCACCCTTAGCACGCAATCGATCCCAACAATATAATGCACCTAAAAAGCCAAGTGCACTAAGTGCAATAAACCAAGCGATATGGTTAATATCCAGTCCTTTATCCCACAAAATAACAGGGATAAAGATAGGAAGTAGACCAAGTAAAAAGGAATGAATAGCAGAAAAAAGATAAAAGGTACGGCTCAAAATAGGCATAAGGTGTTTCAGTTAACTAATAAGTATCTGACTGACTAACGTCTAGCTTATCGAGTTCATCAAAGTGCATTGATAAATCTTCTGCTTGACCATAACGAGGATAGCCGTGCATTTTCAAGTAAGGTCTTGAATTAACTTCTAAAAATATAAATTTTTGTTCGCTATGATCAACATCGATGCCTTTTTCCATGATCACATCAATACCTAAAATATTAGCATCAAAGAGTTTTAATACATCTTTAAACAGTGTTTGATTTGCCTCAGGCAGCAAGCTTTTATCAATCACTTCCACGACACCACCTGGTGCTAATGAAATACGATAAAACAAAGTCACATTTTCATTTTCGGCAGGTACCGTTTGTAAATTGTAACCTGATTTTTTTAAGAACGTGGTCGTTTGTGCACCTTTTTGCAATGGATACATACAAGGGTACAAGCCCATCTCTTCACGAATTTTATTTTCAGCATCAATCAATTGATCAATCGTTGAATGTCCATCACCAATAACAAAAGGCGCATAACGTTCTAATACCGACATTATTTTGCCATTAGCCACTACCACGCGGTAATTATGTCCCTGTAAGTATTTCTCAACAACAGTGAAAGGCCACCAGCATTTAGCAAAAAATATCGCTTTCCATAATTCATTGTAATTTCGAATAGGAAAATGGCTACCACGAGAAAAACCACTAACATTAGGTTTAATCACTAGCGGGAAACCATGCTCTTTAGCAAATTTGATCGCTTTAAAAGGATTAAAAAAGATTAATCCCTGTGCATGCGAAATACCGCCTTGCTGAAACTTGTTACGTGCTTGCTCTTTGCTTCGACAGCTCTTACGCACTTTAAGACTGTTGTAATTACTACAACCATCCATAAAGGTTTTACTTATCCAAGCATAAATTACTTTTTTAAAATTCATTATTTTCACTTTTTCTTAAAATTATTAACATGCTGTTTTTAGATTTTATTAAGTTTCTTTAAACGCTTCACAAAGGGCAATTTTTTAAAAAACACTTGCTTAGTTTGTTGTGTTTCAGGGATGCTTTGCGTTACTAATACCAACTGTTTCATGGCTTTTTGAATAAACAGCCATTTTTTCCAAAACGAATGCTCTTTGACTAATAACACTAAAGGCATCGGCACATAAAGGTTCACTTCCACAACATGAAACTGACCAGAAATTAAGTCTTCTAGGCTATTGGCACGAACTCCGTAACGAGCAATACGATAATTGCCCATCTGCTTCAAGTGCCCCCAAATCTGATCTAATTGAACTTGATTTAACTGGGCAGTCCTATCTTGGTAATAACTATCTTTGTTATAAATGCCATTAACCGGCAAGGCATCTTCACTACGATTACCCGTTTCTGTCACCGATAAAATAGAATATTGCTGTAAATCATCCTGATCAGGGATCATAAATAATTCAAATTCTTTTAACCCTGGCGCAGCTTGTTGAATTAAGTAGAAAGGATCACTTTCTGTGCGTAACTGACGTAATGCATTCAATTGCTCTAAATTATCAACACGCGTCACACCACTTGAGTTTTGCCCCCATTCTGGCTTTACAAACACAGGATATTGGCTTGGATCACGCGCACCAAAATCCATAAACTGCTCAAGCAACCATTGATTTGGAATGCGATTATCCATCTCTAATTTAGAAAATATATCACGCGACTCATTAAAATAAGGCGCGTTTAACTGGAAATATTTCCAAGGGCCAACCCCCTGACGAATACAGTTAAATATATAGGTAAAAATAAGTGATAATCGCAATAACACGGTTTAGCCCTTTTTAAATTTAATAAGGTTGAAGAAGGCCATAATGGCACCTAGTACAACAATAGAAACAGCCGCAAAAAATAATGAGCCTCCATCACTTTGACCTTCATGTATGACTTCGATACCTAAAGGTGTAAATAAATGAAAGAAAACAGCCCCGATCATTACCATAGTGGCTAACACGCCTCCTATTGTATGCATTAAATGAATATTAGGGCTGTTAGTAATGACACCCACTTTTTTTAATACAAAGAACAACGCTGGTGCTAGCAAAATAATTGAAGTAATTAGCTCAACGCTGCCGACTGCATAAGAGCCATAATTCATAAACAACGACCCTCCCACGTCACCAATAAAGCCTTTCATCCATTCACCAATGACACCAAATATATGCTGTGTATCAGGGTGTAGTGTAAATTTGTAAGGCAAAGATAAAAGGAACACTTTGCTTATCCATACAATAATGATCCAACTTAATACCGACGTTTTACTGATTTTCATGATTATTTCTTCTCCATTTTCGCCCAGATTACATCAGCCTTTTCAATAAAGGTATCAATATCTGCAAGCCAAGTATTTTGTACTTTCTGATCATAATTTAAATAAAGTTTGTCGTTATGTACCGTCCAAAAAGGAGGGTTTCCTGGCGCAGTGTCAGAATTTGTAATCGCCCAAGCACAATAACCACCATATTGTGGCGCATATTTCTCTGGATTTGCTGTAAATTTATCGAGATTTTGTTGTGAAGAGAAGTACCAATCTGCGCCTTTATATTCCAATTGATACTTTGAAGAGCCTTCAACAGGTTTTTGTTGATCAAAAAAAGCAATAACATCATATCCAGATACCGCTTTATTACTAAAATATCCAGTGTAAACCTGATCCGCTGCAAATACTGATGTGCTGCTCATTACAAATAATAAAATTAACGCTTTAATACTTCGATTTATAATATTCATTTTCTCACCACTTTTAATGTTTTTGTTTGTTTTTCACTATGCTTACTTATAAGACCTTACAAACAATAAAAGTATTTCATCTATTTACTAAAAAAATAAAAAATCGATAAAATTTGGCCCCAACCACATGATATCTAAAAGTATAAAGACGTTTTAAAAAGATAAAATGTGTGATTACAAATCTTTCTTTAGTAATAAATCTGTTTGAATATCCCCTCCCATATTAAAAGGATGAGTACCTACCTGATAAAAACCTAATGTTTGATAAAAAGCTAAAGCAGCTAAATTGTCTTCCCATACACCTAGCCAAATTGAAGACTTATTTGCTTGCACTGCCAAGCTATAAGCAAATGCCATTAACTGTTTACCCAATCCAAGCCGTTTGTATTGCTTGCTAATATAAAAGCGTTCAACTTCTAAACTATTATGTGCCACATCATCTGTTTGTGCAGCACCTTCATTTACCTTTAAATAACCCGCAATTTTGTTATTTACATAAATAAAATAAAAAGTACTGCCAACAACATTCAATTCCATTGTTAGCTTTTCTACTGTCAGGGAATCATTAAAATATTGTTGCATCAGTGCTTCACTATTACTCTCAGCAAAGGTATCCCGATATGTCGAAATAGAAATATTATGTAATTCATTGAGTTGCTGATGGTCACAAGGGATTATTTTAACTGTCATGATGGCTCTTTAGTTTACTATTTTATTTCAGCGCGTAATATAACATGAGTCTTTTGTATGCCGTTAAAGCTGATTATACCAGCCTATTAAATTGTTATTATTTTTTATTATATAAAGAGAGCCTGCTTTGTTAGACGATCCAAAAACACTCAGTGAAGCCATTAATCAAATAATGCCCTTTGGAAAATACGCGGGGAGAAAACTTATCCACTTACCAGAACCCTATCTAGTGTGGTTTCATAGTAACGGTTTGCCCGAAGGAAAGTTAGGTAAACAATTAGCATTGATGTATGAAATCAAGTTAAATGGCCTTGAGAAAATGTTAGCGCCTTTGGTCAAGAATGAGCGTTAAATACCTAATCTATTTAGAATATAGCGTGTATTAAGTACTTAACAGCAGTGATTAAAATGTGGAATTTAAGCGATAAAATAACGCCTTGTTAATCAAAATTCAGACTATTTAGGATCATTAGACAGTAATGGTATTGGATAACTGACAGCATAACCTTGAGCAAAGTCGACCTCCATCTCGGTAAGAATATCAATAATAGGTTGGCTTTCTGCGAACTCTGCAATGGTCACTTTTTCCATAATATGACCAATACGATTAATCGTTTCAACCATTGCTCTATCAATAAGGTTGTTTTCTAAATTCTTAACAAATCCACCGTCTATTTTAAGATAATTAACAGGCAATTTTTTTAAATACTCAAAAGAACTCGCACCTGCACCAAAATCATCAATAGCGAACTTTATCCCTAATTTTTTACATTTATTAATAAATTCGATCGCCGAAGCAATATGCTTAACGGCAACCGTTTCAGTAATTTCGAAGCAAATACTTGTTGCATCTACATTAAACTCTGCAATCTTATTTTGGATAAATGTATATAACTTAAGTGAATTTATAGATGCCCCAGAGAGGTTGATGTTTATCATGACTGTTTGCGTAGGTGATAGTGATTTTAATTTTTGAAATTCAGAAAATACTTTATTAATGACCCATCTATCTATTTGAGGCATCAAATCATACCTTTCCGCAGCTGGAATAAAGTGACCAGGTGAAACAATCATTCCATCTTCATCAATCATCCTTAATAATATTTCTAAGTGTAAGCGTTCCTCATATTCTTCTTTTAAGGCTCTAAAATTTTGATGGTAAATAGTAAAACGATCATCTTTTAACGCCGCATTGATTCGTGCAACCCAACCTGTTTGAGTGCGTCTCTCAACTAAATCAAGGTCACTTTCTCTAAAAGTACATATGCGATGTCGCCCTTGCTCTTTAGCCCAATAACAGGCGGAGTCTGCTTGTCCTAAAACATCAAGTATACTGAAACTTTCAGTATTAATGACGGTAAGGCCTATACTAACGCCTACTGTGTAGATGTCTTTTTCCCAAAAAAATTGATACTGATCTACAGCACTTAGTAAATCTTTTGCAATTCGCTCCCCTTGTGCTTCATCACACCCTTCAAGTAATAAACCAAATTCATCACCACCAAGTCGTGCTAACGTATCGCTAGATCTCAGTTGTGAACTCATAATACTAGAGAGTTGTTTAAGCAATTCATCTCCAGCAGCATGACCACAGGAATCATTGACAACTTTAAAACGATCTAAGTCCATGCAGCAAACAACGTATTGGGTTTCGTCTTTATTTGTTTTATCAATAGCGTTCGATACCTTTTTCTCAAACTCACGACGGTTAACCAATCCGGTCAATAGATCATGCGAAGCTTCCCAGGTTTGCCGTTCAAGATTAGCGCGAGCAATGGTGACATCCCTTAAACAAAGTACAACACCAGAAATATTCCCTTCTTTATCAAAAAGTGGCGCGGCATGCTCTTCGATGGATATTTGTTGATCTGATGGTGTTTCTAGAATACTTTGCTTATTACATTTAGCCATAACACCTAAACGCAACGCCCTGTATAACGCGGATTGAATAACTAATCCGGTCGTTTGATCTTTTATATGTAGCAAGGTTGAAGCCGTTTGACCTTCTAATTTATCACCAAGCATTATGTTAGCTAGCTCATTGGAATAGAGGATAATGCCTTTTGCATCAACAAGTATCACTGCTTCGCTAATAGCATGTAAGGTCGTTTCCGCTCGTTCTTTTTCGGTATGCAATTCAGTGGAGATGCGCCGTAATGCTCTGACAGGCAACCAGCGTAATATAAAATAAATCAGCCCCGCTAACACAGCCCCAAGAATTAAACTCCATATGACATTGACTAATAAATTATCAAGAGAAGCCTTAATTACAACCCTTCCAACCACTTTATTAATATCATAAAGAGGATAACTACGGTGTATGTGTATTCCCTCTATTTTTTCTCCTGTTGAAGTGACAAGTTCTTCATCACTATCAAAAACTTCAATATATTCATTATCTAATGCGACAGGTTCGCGACTCAATATCCCATTGGTGCGATTTTCTGCAAACATCCAAGTATTGGGAAGAGCTGTAATGATTGCACTCTGAGCATGAGCTTTAATTTTAGCTTTAAATAAAAGTGACTCAGAAAGATTATGATAGCTAATTAATGCATAGCCGAGCGGTAAAGTTAAACCCGTTATTATTGAAATGATGACAGCAAAACGGGTAATAAGCTTGGTTAATTGGTCGTTTTGTATTGAATTCATAAAAGTAACTCTTTTAATTAAATTGCGTAGCTACCATTATTTTCCAAAATAGCTTTTCCTTGTTCCGATTTTACAAAATCGAGGAAATCCTTAACATGCGAGGGAAGTTGTTGGGGAAGTATAAAATAAAACCTTTTTATGATGGGGTATTCTCCTGAGATACATGCCTCAGATGTAGGTGAAATGCCATTAAGCTTTAACGCATGAATGGGTCTTTTCTCCGATAGAATTAAAGCTAAAGTAGTGACACCAAAACTTCCTTGAGCCTCTTCAATAAGATCCACGGCTTCCTGATCTGTTGAAGCAAACAAAAACTTGGAATGCTTATCTATTTTTTCCATTGCGTCTTTTAGGGCAGGAGACAGCTGTTGCAATTGTATTGTATTTCCATCTTGAGCTTGTCGAGTAACAGGGCGGATAAAATCCCCATTTTCCCATTTAGTCATTTTTCCTAAATAAATATTAACAAGTTCATCAGTACTAATATCTGTCTTGGGAGAACGATTTGACATAGCAATCACAGTGGGAGTACGTGCATACTCAACTGAAATAGCACCCGATACAGACTCTTTCTCCTTTAATGGCCGAGCACTCAAGCCGATATCTATCTTACCTTTGGCCATCGCTTTAATTGCTCCACTACTGCCAATGCTTGGTAATACTTTGATTGTGACATCAGGATGTTTTAACTGATAAGCATCAGCCATGATATGCATTGTACCTAAGGCATTTCCTGTACCACCAATAGTGAGATTAACAGACCATGCTGGTGTACTAAATAAAGCCCCTAAAAAAGCCATTCGAAGCATATTTTTTAATATTGATATATTCTTTGCTCTCATCATTTTTAGGCCTTTCAATCATTAAGTTACCTAAAAACTTAGTACACAACACTATTTTTGTAAACGTCCATTTCTTAAACAAATATTACTCGGAAACCCCCATAAATCTCAATTAAAAGTGAATGTAAAGAACAATAAAAAAACTATTTAAATATTATGAATTCAATAAATCAATTTAAATTAGCGCCTGTAAAATATTAAAAGAAAGTAAAACATGGACATAATGACTATTTATACCCATACCATTCAGTGTATTAGCGAGCAACAGATATATAACTGATTTACATTCAGCATGTTACTTTTAGTGTATTTCTATAAACTTCAATTTCTAATAAAAAGTCAATCACAGATCGAAAAATAAAGTCGAAAGTGTTATACATCTAACGATTACCATAAAATGTTTCACCTTATTTTTAGAATAGATTAAGATAAATATTTACATTATAGGTTTTCATATGATCTCTGTAATCGCTTCTCGCACATTGTTTTTGTTTTTTATTCTTTTTTGCTCGCTGGCATCCGCTGACTCTGACTTTATTGGCACAATAAAAGCAGTACAGGGAACAGTCATCATCCAAAAAGCATCGGGCAAATATGACGCTGAATTAAGAGCTAAAATTTATGAAGGCGACACAATAGAAAGCAAAGAAGATGGCAATATTGCGCTACTTTTTGTTGATGGGACTCAGCTCTCAATTGGGCCTAACTCTCATATGATAATCAACCGCTATCTATTTTCTCCCAAGCAAAAAAACTATGCTTTTGATGTCATGCTTGAGAAAGGTTCCGCTATTTACACCTCGGGCAGATTATCAAAACTATCTCCAGAGTCGGTTGAAATACAAACACCGCAGGCAACCATTGGTGTTCGAGGCACAAAATTTTTAGTTGAGGTGGATTAACAATTATGGAAGCATTAATCATTAAAACCTTAGTGGCATTCGCATTGATTATTTTTTTTAATCAGTCAACCACCACAAAAGTGACCTTATTACCAAGTGATAATGAAGAGAGCCACATCATAGTCTCGAATGATTCAGGCGCGCAAGTTGTCGATAAAGCAGGTGATGCAGTCAGCGTTGACTCAAAAACAGAGACCCCATCAGCGCCAAATGCCGTTGAGCTTGAACAACTAAAATTAAAATATGCGTCTTTGTTTGCAATACAGCCTCAAAAGGTTGAAACGTTCTTACTTTATTTTGAAAATAATAGTACGACGTTACTCCCCAAATCACAGTTGTTAATCAACAACATCATCGAAGAAGCTAATAACCGAAGCACACCTCAAATTAACATTATTGGCCATGCAGATGCTGCAGGTAATAGTGAATATAATATGCAAATTTCCTATCAAAGAGCCTCTGCTATTGCAGAACTACTCAAATCTAAAAATACCGAAGAGGCAGAATATCGAATTGATTCTTATGGTGAAAATGATCCATTAGTTAAGTCAGACAATGAGGTAGAGCCAAAGAATAGGCGAGTTGAAATTCAAATCTGGTAAAGGCAAAGCAAATAATGAGCGCTCCCCCACTTTCAGTCAGCAATCAGATTACAAAGTATGCCCCGTTATTTATGGGCCTACTTATCTCTCTTTGTTTTGCCTATTATGCTTTTATTACTCCCTTAAATGAAAGATCAGCAGACTGGAAACTTTACGATTTTTACAACACTTACCAAACCTCAACACCTCCCGCTAACAATATTGTTATTATTGATATTGATGACGCGAGCATAGCCAAACTTGGACAATGGCCCTGGCCACGTTACCGCCTAGCAGAAGCAATACGTTTAATTGTTGAAGGTCGGCCATCCGCAGTCTTAGTGGATATATTATTATCAGAAAAAGATCGCTCTTCATTAATTAATATTCACGAAGTCTTTGCCACAGAATTTGCTACACAGCTTGATTTTTCTAACATTCCAGCAGTATTAAGGGACAATGATGCTTACTTCTCAGAAGTCATCAATAATTCACCAGTGATACTTGCTTCTATATTAACTCAGAACAATGTCCATCAAGAAGGTCTTTGCACAGCCAACACTCCTAATCTAGTTAATAAAAATCATATAATGCATCAA